>OCAS01000055.1_pt1 | contig 127813 bp, 121 predicted proteins | sample 1550751 | NCBI WGS metagenome assembly OCAS01 (sample SAMEA2580301, study PRJEB22360) | human gut metagenome | biome: human gut; feature: human-associated habitat; material: faeces | place: Denmark | collected 2008/2010
CCAGAATAAAGAAAAATAAGCGGAAAGACAGGCGGCTTGCCGCCTGCTCTTGACATGCATGGAAGTACCTGTTATATATAAAACAAGGGTGAAAAACCTGATTTAGAAGTTTCCCACCCTTCATTATCATAGAAGAATCTTATTTACAGAAATTTTCTCATACTCTCGCAGCTGGCATTATGCCAATGCGTCCTGTCTGGCGGATGAGTCCTGCACGGAAGAAGGCGGGCCTAATTCCCAAACCGGTTCCAACCGGGATACAGCAAATGGCTCTGAACCCGACGAAGCCTTTCTGTACGAGGTCAAACCTTCTCTTGTCACCAAAACAGAAATGGCTTATTTAAACTACATCCGTTCTATCCTGCCGGAAAACTGCCGGATCCAGCCTCAGGCGAACCTGGCTTCCTTTATCTCAAGGACAGATGGCGCAAAATATCAGAACGAACTGTTTAGAAACGTGGATTTTATCGTTACGGATCTGGCATACAGACCCCTTTTTGTAATCGAGATCAATGATCAGACTCATCTGGCGCCGGATAGACGGGAGCGAGACCGCAAGGTAAACAATATCTGCGAAGAGGCCGGCATCCCTCTGATTAAATTCTGGACCTCCTACGGCGTAAATGAAACCTACATAAAACGGAAAATCATGGAAACCCTCTCCTCTCTTCCATCCAGACGGGTTCATCACTTTACACGGCTTCATGAAGAGAAATCGACGGCAGAATCCATTCCGAAGGAGAACGAATTTACGCAGGAGGCTGCAGCGGCAGGCGAACGTCCGCAGATCCCCGCTCCTTCCAGTACAGAACTTTGGCCGACCCCAAAAAAGGAAGGATGTTATATCGCTACCTGTATATACGGCTCCTATGACTGCCCACAGGTATGGACGCTGCGCAGATTCCGGGATGAATGGCTTAAAAAGAGTCCGAGCGGACGTATTTTGATAAAAATATACTATGCCGTAAGCCCTGCCCTGATCCGCGGTTTGGGAAAATCAGAGCCTGTTGAGCGATTATGCCGGAGTTGTCTTGATCTTCTCATCCGATGCCTGCAAAATACAGGGATTAGCTCTGAGCCTTATGAGGATCCCAGGGATATGAATTTACCTTAAAGCGCATAAGCGACAGACACCTCATATGATACTCTTACCATCAGCAGCCAGGGCAACACACATCTTGGCTGCTGATGGTATTCTGTTTTCAGGCTAACCCTGTATCCTAAGCCGCGTTATAATGCCTGACTTTTTACTCATCGCTCCTCCTGCTCGCTCCAGATGTTCCCTCCCCCTGTCAGCGCCCGTCTTTCCTTCCGGTTCTTGCCAGGTTCTTCTCTCACGCTCTTCATACGGCGGAAGTAAGAACTCATCTCGTCCGCCATACCGGACAGCCGGTTTAACAGGGTGGAAAAATCTTTCAGCATCTCGTCATCCTTAAAATAAGGATACACGATATCATGGTCGATCTCACTCCAGCCCTCTTCAAACAGCGTCCTTCCCTGAATCTCCACATAATACCCTCTGTACTTGATGATATAATGCAGAGAGCGGTAAATGCCGTCTGACTTGATATCAATGAGACTTTCGTCATAGATTCTTGTATCGCCGTTCCTGCGGTAGACCTTGGGCCGCTCGGCGATGTAAAAATGTCCCGGATCCTCATCAAAATCTCTGATTCGATCCTCTACATAGCCTGCAGGGTTATTTTCAAAGACTGTAGTGATATAATTATGGAAATAGATCCAGTCCTCCCGGTACAGGAAGAATACACGGATTCCAATCAGATCTGTGATATACTTATGATAATTGGTTCGGTCGATCATTGCAAAGCGCTCTGGCTGTTCTGCCCGCTTGCGGATGATCTTTTCCAGCAGATGCCCCGGATTTTTGGTTCGGTATCGGTAGGAATGAATGCCCGCACGCTCGATATCGTACAGGTAATCATTCACAAATTCCTTTCCTATCCCTCGCAGCTTCCCTTCTATGGACAGGTAATCATCATAAATGGCCGCCAGCTCCTCCCAGGGAATCGCTGCTGCCTCAAAATCAGTCTCGTCAATGTTGTATGCTCTTAAAAATACGTCGCGTTCAAACACGTTTCCACTTCCTTCCAGGCAGCGGTCGAACCATCCTCCGAACCGCTGCGGATTTTACATAAGCCTGCTTTCTGTTTGTCTACTCCAGTTCAAATGCGCCTGTATACAGTTGGTAATATTTACCTTTTTCCCCTATCAGTCGGTCATGGCTGCCGCGCTCAATGATATGTCCCTGTTCTAAAACCATGATCACGTCGGAGTTGCGGACCGTGGACAGGCGGTGGGCAATGACAAACACGGTACGTCCCTGCATCAGGGCATCCATACCCCGCTGAACGATAGCCTCTGTCCGGGTATCGATGGAGGAGGTTGCCTCATCCAGGATCATAACCGGCGGATCGGCCGCTGCGGCTCTGGCAATGGAAATCAGCTGGCGCTGGCCCTGTGAAAGGTTTTCCCCGTTTCCATGGATCTGGGTCTGGTATCCCTCCGGCAGACGGGTAATAAAGTCATGGGCTCCTGCCAGCCTTGCGGCACCTATACACTCCTCGTCAGAAGCATCCGGGTTGCTGTAGCGGATATTTTCCATCACTGTGCCGGTAAACAGGTTGGTATCCTGAAGCACGATTCCCAGTGAGCGGCGAAGATCCGCCTTTTTGATCTTGCGGATATTAATGCCGTCATAACGGATGGTTCCGTCTGAAATGTCGTAGAAACGGTTGATCAGGTTGGTGATGGTGGTTTTTCCGGCTCCGGTAGCCCCTACGAAGGCCACCTTCTGGCCAGGCTTTGCATAGAGGCTGATATCGTGGAGAACGATTTTATCCCGATCGTAGCCAAAATCCACGTGCTCAAACCGAACATCTCCTGTAAGCTTTGTATAGGTAACGGTTCCGTCGGCCCGGTGCGGATGCCTCCAGGCCCAGATTCCGGTGCGCTTATCGCTCTCTGTGAGATTGCCGTTTTCATCCTGGACGGCGTTTACAAGGGTTACATACCCCTCATCTTCCTCCGGTGTTTCATCCAGCAGGCCAAAAATGCGCTCTGCCCCGGCCAGGCCCATGACTACGGCGTTGATCTGCTGGGATACCTGGTTGATGTTCCCCGCAAACTGCCTGGTCATGTTTAGAAACGGAACCACGATGCTGATACTGAGAGGCAGGCCGGAAAAGCTCAGATTGGGCGCTTTTACGATTAAAAGGATACTGCCTGCCAGGGCTACGGCTACATACAGCAGGTTTCCTACATTATTTAAAATTGGGGCAAGCGTGTTGGCATACCGGTGTGCCTGGCGGGACACTTCAAAGAGCTCCTCGTTTACCGCGTCAAAGGCCTTTTCGCTCTCCTCTTCATGGCAGAATACCTTGATCACCTTCTGGCCGTTCATCATCTCCTCCACAAAGCCCTCTGTTTTTCCTATCGCCTTCTGCTGGCTTATGAAGTATCGTGCAGAGCTGCCGCCCACGTGTTTAATGACCCGAAGCATGACTGCCACACCCGCTGCCACCACCAGGGCCATCCATACACTGTAGTACAGCATGATTCCGAACACCGTGGAAACCATGACCGCAGACATGAGAAACTGGGGAATACTCTGGGAGATCAGCTGCCGCAGCGTATCGATATCATTGGTATAATAGCTCATGATATCGCCGTGATTGTGCGTGTCGAAGTATTTCACAGGGAGATCCTGCATACGGTTGAACATCTTCACTCTCAGCCGCTTTAGGGTTCCCTGAGTGATTACCGCCATTTTCCGGTTAAAGAACACAGAGGCCGCCAGAGACAGGCCATAGAGAATGGCCAGCGCAGCCGTATACCGGATGATCGGGCCGCCTGCTCTGCTCCAGTCACCGGACTGCCAGCTCTGCTCTACCACGGCAATGACCTTCTGGTTGAAGATGGCGGGAAGGGAGTTTATGACAGCATTAAACAGAATGCAGATTACCACAGCTGGAAGAAGGGCAGGGTAAAATTCGCAGATAGTCCCCAAGAGCCTAAGAAGGGTCTTTTTCCCCGATGCTGTCATTTTCTTATTATTCTTCATCCTGTCCGCCTCCTTTATTCTGTGATTCGTAAACTTCCTGATAAATGGGGCTGCACCTTAAAAGCTCCTCGTGAGTCCCCACTGCCTGGATCTTTCCGCCGTCCATGACGATAATGCGGTCCGCCTCCTGCACAGAGGAGATGCGCTGGGCGATGATGATCTTTGTGGTCTCTGGAATAAACTCCTTAAAGCCGTTTCGGATCATAGCATCCGTCCGCGTATCCACAGCGCTGGTGGAATCGTCTAAAATGAGTATCCTTGGCTTTTTTAATAATGCCCTTGCAATACAGAGACGCTGTTTCTGCCCGCCGGATACATTTGCGCCGCCCTGTTCAATATAAGACTTATATTTATCAGGGAAACGCAGGACGAATTCGTCAGCCTGAGCCAGACGGCAGGCGTGCGCAATCTCCTGGTCCGTGGCAAATTTATCTCCCCATCGCAGGTTTTCCTCGATGGTGCCGGAAAACAGGATATTTTTCTGAAGTACCACAGCCACCTGATTTCTCAGACTTTTGATATCGTACCTGCGTACGTCCTCTCCGCCTACCTTTACCACACCCTCAGTGGTATCGTAGAGGCGGGAAATCAGCTGGATCAGGGTGGATTTAGAGGAACCCGTGCCTCCGATGATGCCGATGGTCTCCCCTGAACGGATATGGAGATTTATGTTCTCCAACGCATTTCTTTCTGCTGTCCTGGAGTATTTAAAGCTTACGTTTTCAAAGTCAATGGAGCCGTCCCGAACCGTATGGATGGGATCTGCGGGATTTTCCAGTGTGCTCTCCTCCTTCAGCACCTGTACGATACGCTGGGCAGACTCATTTGCCATGGTGATCATTACAAAGACCATGGACAGCATCATAAGACTGCTTAAAATCTGAAAGCTGTAGGTCAAAAGAGCGGAAAACTGGCCTACATCCAGATCCGCGCCCCGTGAGGTGATGATGGTATAGGAACCTGCGGACATGACGAAAACCGTTACCGTATAAAGGCAGAACTGCATCAGAGGGTTGTTGAAGGCCAGGATCTTTTCCGCCTTTGTAAAGTCTCTGCACACATTCTCTGCCGCCCGGTCAAATTTTTCCTTTTCAAACTCCTCTCGGACATAAGATTTTACCACACGTATGCCCTTGACATTCTCCTGAATGGACTCATTTAGGGCATCGTATTTCTTAAATACAGCCCGAAACAGCGGCATAACACTGCGCGCTACAGCAAACAGGCCAATTCCCAGCACCGGAATCACCAGAACGAAGATCACTGCCATTTTTCCGCCCATGATAAAGGCCATGGAAAAGGAAAATACCAGCATCAGCGGACACCGGATGGCAGTGCGCACGATCATCATATAGGCCATCTGGACGTTTGTTACATCCGTGGTGAGACGGGTCACCAGGGATGATGAAGAAAAGCGGTCAATGTTTTCAAATGAGAAGTCCTGGATCTTGTAGAACATATCTTTGCGTACATTTTTGGCAAAGCCGCAGGCGGCGGTGGCGCAGGAATTTCCCGCTCCGATTCCAAACAGCAAAGACAGAGTCGCCATGACGATCAGCACCAGGCCAAATACGGCGATCTCAGAAAAATCCGCACCGGCCTTAAGATGGTTGACCAGTTTGGCAATGATAAAGGGAATAATACATTCCATCACCACTTCCATGGAAACAAGCAGCGGAGCCATAATGGACTGCCGCCTGTACTCCCGGATACATTTTGATAATTCTCTCAGCATATCAGAGGCTGCTCCTTCCTTTGTAGATCTTTAACAGGCGTATGCACAAAAACCAGGACGTCCGCCCTGCGAACGTCCTGACTCCCCAGGCGCGTATCTGTAAATCCGTTTGCCTGTCTCTATGATACCGCATCCGCAAATCATTTGGCAAGCAGAAATTTGCAGATTTGCCCGGCGATTCTTTGTGAAAATGTGTTTTACTGTCTGCCTGCTGCCTCTTTTTTCCGGTAAGCGCTGGGCATCCAGGGGTATTTCTCCTCGTTTTCGTGATTATATGTTTCCAGTGCGCGCATCTGCTCTGCAATGTGAGGCAAATCCATACGCTTCACCAGAGACTCGATCAGCGCCTGTCCTTCGTCAGCCAAACGTTTTCTCGCGGCTTCATCCGGAATGGCGGTGGTGCTCATGTGATCCTCCGGCGCTCCGAAGCAGTAGCCCACAGCTGCGCTCTGGTAGGCCAGACCGAAGATGTCATCAAAGGGCTTGCAGGTCTGCGGCTTCTGATGGAAAAATTCGGTTGTAAGCGGCACATCTTCCAGACGGTTCATGATCTGATACGCGCCTACGGTAATAGCGTGGAAGCTGTCTATGGACTGAAACAGATCAGCTGCATTTTTTAACATCTGCATAGTCAGATCCATGTACAGGATCGGGACGCCTGTCTCATCGAAAAAATCCCTAACCATGGGGCTGCAGGTCATATGGGCAGGACCATGGAAGCTGATGTAGATCTGGCGCTTAAAGCCCTGGCGCAAAAGGCTGTGGGCGATGGCACTCAGATAGTCAATGCCCTGACGGATGGATACCTGTACGGTTCCGCGTCCGGTGGCTGTGGCTCCCGCATAAAAATAAGGCAGGCCGGTAAGCACCAGTCCGTTGCAGGCCTCTGCCATCTTAAGGGCATATGCCTCACTGATCACGGTCTCGCTGTCAAGCGGCATACCTCCGTGCATCTCTACCGTTCCTACGGGAACGATGATGAGATCATTTTCCTTTAAATATGTTTCTACCTCGCTGTTGAGCATACGGGGCAGGATACGGGTGCGAAGTTCCATTTTACATTCCTTCCTTTCACTGGACGGCCCTTTAAGAGGCCGCTGGTTATTTTTATACTCCAAAGACGCGCTTAGCGTTCTCACGGCATATCTTATCATACGTCATTCTGCTTAGACGGCCTGCGTCCCGCTGTTCATCCAGCCATGCTCCCAGCGGAAATACCATTTCCGCATTCACCATATCTGTGGCAAAAAACAGACGGTCCGCAAACTGCTCCAGAAAATCAAGCCCGAACTGCGGATCCCGCATCAGGGCACAGCCTGCGCTGTTGGCGCTTAAGTCTCCGCAGAGATTGGGATACCGCAAAAAAAGCTCCGGCACTCTTCCGCCGGGCACAACCGGCCCCTTTCCCCACTGATTCCGCCCTTCTCTGTCTTTGGGCGCATCTTTGCTGATCTCGATCCAAAAAGTCTGGCTGTGTCCCAGAAACAGCGTATCCGGGTGCTTTTTCAGACAGGCCTCCAGAAGAGGCAGCCCCGGTTCGTCCACTACGCCGTAGCTGTATCCCTCCTCCGGGCTCATATGGAAGGTTACAGGCATTCCCAGCTGGCCGGCGCTTTCAAATATGGCGTCCAGAAAGGGATCATCCAGACGGCGGTTGATGGTCAGTTCCCCGATCCCCACTGCTCCCTGTTGTTTACAGGCCGCCAGACGGTCATACACAGTTTCTGTCTGTCGGTCATCATCAAGACAGCACATCCAGGCATAATGCTCCGGGTCAGCTTCTGCGATCCGGCGGTTCTCTTCGTTGGTTCCGCAGGGCAGCAATCCTTTTGTCTCTCCGCAGGACATAAGCACACCCCTGTCGATTCCCAGTTCTTTTAAATGCGGCAGCATTTCCTGATAGCTGCTTACTGACATGGCATCACTCTTTGATACCGGAGCAAAGCTAAGATACAGATGCAGGTCTGTTTTTCCCATATGGCAATCCCTCTTTTTCTGTAGCGTTTATATTATGCCGTTTCTTTCCCGCGGCGTTTTCCCAGAGCCTCGTACATTTCCTGTGTTTTCCTGTTATCCAGATTAAAGATCAGTCCGATACCGATGAGTTCCAGGATGCAGGTCACTACCGGCACTGCATTTACTAGGTAGTAAATGTGGTTTACAGTTGCCGCACTCTGTACTGCGCCTACACCGGAAACATAGCCGATTGCTGCCAGAGCGGAAGCTGCGCCCGTGGAGGCGATGGTAGAGCCAACCTTACGGCTGAATGTGTAAAGACTGTACATACTTCCGTCTGCCCGGAAATTCATCTTCCACTCGCTGTAGTCCAGACAGTCTGTAACCAGCGCCCAGATCAAAATGGTAAACGCGGTCTGTCCGATGGTTGCCAGCAGATTCAAAACAGTATAAAGAAAAGCGCTCTGGATCGGGAATAACAGAATAAAACTGGAAAGGATCAGGTTATAGGCGCTCATGACCAGAATGACATTTCTCTTTCCAAATTTATCCACGATCTTTGGAACCAGGACAAAGCAGATCAGCATTACCGGCAGCGTTCCCAGACTGGCAAGGGACATAAAGCTTGTATTCTGATAATATTCCTTGTAAATGTAGCTTCTGAGCTGTCCGCTTCCTGTAATATAGATCATGCTTCCTATGGTTGCCACCATCACGCCGATCAGCGGACGGTTTTTCACCGCCGCTTTTAATACTCTTCCATAATGAAAGGTTTCTCCCTCCTGCTTCTGCTGACGCACACGCTCCACGGTCAGACTGCACAAAAGGAGATAGGAAATTATGCACAGAACGCCGAATATTACAGCGATCATGGTGAATCGTTCGGGCAGGATATTGGAATCCTTGTCAAAACAGACTACAGGCACAATGGACAGGGCACCTATTCCCACGATCGTACCTCCGATGCTTCTTGCCCTGGAAAGTTTGGAGCGGTCAATGGGATCTGAAGAAATCACACTTGCCATGGCTCCGAAGGGCATACTGGTTCCTGTATAAAATATGCTGTAAAGTACATACACAATGGCTACCCATGCATGGAGAGCCACTCCCTCAAAAGGCACATTGGAAAAGCAGAGAATACCGGAGAGGGCCAGAGGGATCATAAACATTTTCACCCATGGCTTAAACTTATCTCCGCTTTTTCCCAGCATCCAGCGGTCGGGAAACGATCCCATGATGGGATCATCAACCGCGTCCCACAGACGCGTCGCCAAAAACATCCCCGCCATCCATCCCGGAGAAATCCCCAGCACATATGTACAGAATGTCAGAAAATAGGCGTCCACAAACAGGTTCACAAAGCTTCCTGCCATATCTCCAAAGACATACCCCACCTGGTCCTTTACCCCAAAGGGACGCGTTGATTGATCGTTCATACTTCCTCCTTGCCGCGGCCTGTAAAAGCTCCGCTTCTGTCTGATGTTATGTGATTGATACATTAAGGATATCATACCGTTTTTGCAATTACTATTACAATTACAGCATATAACATTGCAAATACAGACAGAATGAAGTATAGTTATTTCATATCTGATCCTGCCTCATAATCACCGGGCAGGGAATCTGCATTTATATCCGGGAGGGAATCACATTGAAATTATCAGAAGTAGAACGATATCAGGAGCTGCTGTCCGCCCACCTTCGTTCAGAGATCAGCAACGAGGAAGTTCAAAAGGTCATGATCGCCGACGGCAGAATCCTGTCCAATCTCTATCAGGAGATCGAGATGGATTCCTCCATGGTGGACTGCCATGATGATACAAATTACATCCGGGACACGGTACAGCTCCACAGCCATACATTCTATGAGCTTTTATACTGCCGCAGCGGGAATGTACAGTATCTGCTGGGAGCCGACCGATACCGGCTGCGGCGGGGAGATATTGTCTTTATCCCTCCCGGCATCAGCCACCGTCCCCTGTATCTGGACCGCCTGACCGAGCCCTATTCCCGCTATGTTATGTGGATTCATCCCGATTTTATCCGATGCATGAAGGAGGCGCTGACATTTACTCCTCTGTCAGAGCCGGCATTTCTCCGCACCCAGGACAGCGGCTGGGGCTATCTGGAACAGTATTTCCGCTCTGCCTGCTGGGAATCCGATGCCCGGCAGGAGGATTTTCATGCCTGTATCTCTTCCATTGCCGTACAGCTTCTGATTCATCTGACCCGTGCCTGCACGCACAGCAGGCCTACGGAACCGCTGACGGAAAAACGTGAGCTGATGGACGAAGTCATTTCCTACATCGAAGATCATTTAGCAGAAAAAATAACCCTGCAGTCGGCGGCCGCCCATTTTTTTGTAAGTACACGAACCATTTCCCGGCTGTTCAGCGACAAAATGGACGTAAGCTTTTACCGCTATGTGACCCAGCGCCGCCTGATCGCCGCCAAATCCCTTATCCTGAGCGGAGAGCCTCTGGAGTCCATCGGCGTCCAGGTGGGCTTTGCCGACTACTCTACCTTTTACCGCGCCTTTAAGCAGGCTTTTTCCATCTCTCCCCGGCAGTTTGAGAAACTGCAGGCCAGACGCTTTGGCTGAAACAGGCCGGCACAGCCCAGACCATCTCTGATCTGAAGCCTGTGTCGGCCTGTTTGTCGTTTTATCTTCTATATGGTTCCGTTATAAACCTTCTGCAGCTGTTCGTCTGTCAGCTCTACATGGTAGAACAGACGGAAGAACTCCTTCACTTCCTGATCTACATCCATGTTCAGATACTCCGGATAAAGCAGACCCGACAGCCAGCGGAGTCCCACAATACGATTGGGGCCCTGGGGACGGTCTACCCAGCTGAAAGGAGCATTGGGCGTACCATATACCTTCTTTTCCTGCACAGCCTTTAAGGAGGCGTAATCCGGGTTATTTAACAGAGTCTCGGCGGCAGAGGCTCCGCTTAAGTCCGCTTTCGGCTCGCCATTTACAAGAATCACATCCGGGTTCCACGCCAGAAGCTGCTCTGGGGAAATCTGCACCCGTGAGCCGTCTGCTGTCTCTACCTGAGCCACATTGACCGCCTTTACCATATCCAGCGCCTGGCCATGGGCAGAACCGGCCGGAGCCGTCTCCAGGGAATCTTCCCCGTTTCCAAAGTAAACACGTACCCTTTTATCCTCCGGAACATTCATTTGATCAATATCACGGAAGGTCTTTTCCGCATAGATGGCCAGTTCTTCTGCCTCATCCTCCATTCCAAGCAGTTCTCCCAGGAAACGGTACACCTCTGGAGAAGCGGTCAGATCTGCATCTGCTGCCACTACCGGGATCCCCAGACTGTCGGAAAGCTTGTCACAGTCTGAGATGAACTTGTCATTGATCTTCCCCACATTGAGCGCAATGGACGGGCCTGCCGCAATGACCGCCTCATAGTTGATGGCATCTCCCATCCCCAGGTTGGGAAGGGACTGGTATTTTTCCAGAATAATGCTCTTTTCCACTGCATTAAGGTCATAATTCCAGTTAAGAAGCTTGTCCGGGGCCAGGGTATATAGGTAAATGGCTGATACGGAGCCTGCAGAAAACACAGTATCAATCTCAGACGGCACGGTTACTTTGCGCCCCGCCATATCTGTGATCTCCCGTTCTGCGGAGGCCTCCGCTCCCTTTTCTTCCCCTGTGTCCTCACTGGAAGCGCCTGCCTGTGAAATGGCCGTTTCTGTCTGGCTGCCTGCTGCCGCTGTCTCAGAGTTTCCAGCCCGCTGTGAACAGCCCGATATCCCTCCCGCCGCCATGACTGCCGCCATGATAATCGGCAATACACGTTTTGCCAGTCTCATCTTCTTCTCCTCCCTTTTATCTTTCTTTCATGGAACCCTCCATTTTTCATGAAGAATTGACAATCAGATTTTTATGCGTTATATTTTTAGATATCGTAATTTTTTGTAAAATATAACGATAATCAGATCGTAGCATGGGAAAATTCTTTTGTCAAGGGGCGCCCCCCCTAAGAGATCACAAAAAATCCAGACAGCCAACCGGGCAGAAAGGCGGAACTATTTATGTATTCAGGGGAACATGAACTTCGGCGGGAAGCATTTTTACGGCGGCGCTATCGGTTTGTCATGGCCGGTATGCTGTTTCTTCTCCTTGCTGCCGTCCTTCTCTCCTTTTGGGTAGGTTACTATCCTCTGTCCCCCTCTCAGGTTGTGAAGGCCTTTCTTTCCCGTTTCGGCTATAAAGGGGAGATTCTGCCTCAGGCGATCACTATTTTCTGGAATATTCGTTTGCCCCGTATCCTCTCTGCTGTCTTTATCGGAGCCTCTCTGGCGGTCGCCGGGTCAACTTATCAGGGAATGTTCCGCAATCCCTTAGTTTCCCCCGATATCCTGGGCGTATCCTCCGGCGCAAGCCTGGGGGCAGCCTTTGCTATCCTCTGCGGCGTTTCCGGCTGGCTGATCCAGCTGGCGGCTTTCACAGGCGGCATCGCGGCAGTGGCGGCCTCTTATCTTATCAGCCGCAGATCTGCCCATTCCCACACTCTGAGCCTTGTGCTCACCGGCTCTATGATTATGGCGCTGTGCAATGCGGGCGTGACTATGATCAAATATGTGGCAGACCCCAACGACGTCCTCCAGCAGATCACCTTCTGGCTCATGGGAAGCCTAACAAAAACAGATACCAGAGCCTTTCTATGGAGTTTCTTTCCCATGGCGGCCGGACTGGCGGCCATCTTTCTTCTTCGCTGGCGCATCAACCTTCTTACGCTGGATGAAGAGGAAGCCAAAAGCCTTGGCATCAATATACGTGCTTACCGGCTTATCTTTATCGCAGCCTCCACCCTATTAAGCGCAGCCTCCGTCTGTCTGGGGGGCCTCATCGGCTGGGTGGGACTGATGATCCCCCACATGGCCCGCAGACTGGCAGGGGCGGACTATGGACGGCTGATTCCCGCCAGCGCCATGCTGGGAGCCGGATACCTGGTTCTGATGGACGATCTGGCCCGCTCTCTTCTGTCGATGGAGCTTCCCTTAGGGGTGGTTACCTCCATTATGGGAGCGCCCTTTTTTGTATCTCTTATCATCCAGAGAAAGGAGTAGTACGGATATGCTTTTACAGCTGCAGAATGTTTCCGGCGGTTATGGAAATAAAGATGTGGTAAAAAATGTAAGCTGTCATGCCCATGAGGGCGAGATCCTCTGTCTGGCCGGCCCCAATGGCTGCGGAAAAACCACTCTGTTCCGCCTGATCTTAGGCTCCCTCCCTCTGTCCGGCGGTCATATTTTCATCGATGGACAGGAGCTTTCAGAGCTTTCTCCCAGACAGCTTGCTGGCCGGATCGCCTACATTCCCCAATACCACACGCCAATCTTTGCCTACACGGCTCTGGATGTGGTGCTTATGGGCCGGGCCTCCCATTTCTCCGCTTTTGACGCCCCAAAGGCTGTAGACCGTGAAGCCGCCTTTCAGGCGCTTGAAACGGTAAATGCCCTGGAGCTTGTAAATCAGTCCTATACCGCCCTCAGCGGCGGCCAGCGCCAGCTGATACTCATCGCCCGCGCTATCTGCCAGTCCGCAAAGATCTTTGTAATGGACGAACCGGCGGCAAACCTGGACTACGCAAATCAACAGCTTCTCATGGAGGTCGTAACCGGTCTGGCAAAAAAAGGCTACTGCATTGTCATGTCCACCCACAGCCCGGAGCATCCCGCCTCCATCGGAAGCCGTGTGCTGATGATGAAGGATGGCTCCGTAGCTGCCTTTGGCCCGCCCGCCAGTGTGATCACACCTGAAAATCTGGAGCGGGTTTACGGCATTGAGATGGATGTGGTTGCCATCCGCGACCGCTATGGCTGCTCCCGTACCATCTGCCTGCCGGTCAGGCCTCCGTCCGGCAGGGAATCCAACGGCTTATAAAACAGACACAAGGAGATTTTTATCATGGCGCGCCACATATTTTTGACCGGCCAAAAACAGGTGGGAAAATCCACGCTGTTAAAGAAGGTTCTGAAACAGTTTCATGGGGAAGTGGGCGGTTTTTTCACCCTTCGGACCGATTCATTCTTAAAAACAGCCTACTCCGTCCATCTGCTTTCTGCAGAGGCCGGCGCTGAACCGGACGATACGAATCTTCTATTTCTATGCAGGCCCCAGGGACAATGTGCCTCTTCGTCCTCTGATCCATCCAGAAACGACGAAACGCCCAGACGGTTTGACCGCCTGGGCTGCAATGTTCTTTCTGCTGCTTCTTCAAAGGATCTGATCGTTATGGATGAACTGGGGCCTCATGAGGGCAGTGCCTCTCTCTTTCGCCAGGCAGTCCTTGATACTCTGAACGGAACCGTTCCTGTTTTTGGCGTACTTCAGGCTGCTGACTCGGATTTTTTAGAAGAAATCGCTTCCCATCCTGAGGTACTCGTACTGCAGGTTACAGAAGAAAACAGGGACGATCCTGAGCTTTTAGGAAAAATCTGCTCCTTTTTGCCGCGGCGATTGTGACAGACTATCTTACCGCCGCAAACGCCTCCTCCAAATCCTCGATAATATCGTCAATATGCTCCGTTCCTATAGACAGCCGGATGGTGTTTGGCTTAATTCCCTGCTCTGCCAGTTCTTCCTCTGTCAGCTGGGCGTGTGTGGTAGAAGCCGGATGGATCACCAGCGATTTCACATCTGCCACATTTGCCAGCAGAGAAAACAGCTGCAGATGATCAATAAAGTCCTTTGCTTTCCTGTCATCTCCCTTGATCTCAAAGGTAAAAATGGATCCGCCTCCATTTGGAAAATACTTTTTATACAGACTCTGCTGCTTTGGATCCTGGGATACGGACGGATGGTGAACCCGCTCTACCTGGGGATGGCGGCTTAGATATTCCGCCACCTTAAGGGCATTGTCCACATGGCGCTCTACCCGCAGAGACAGTGTTTCCAGACCCTGAAGGAATAAAAAGGCGTGGAAGGGCGACAGCGTTGCGCCTGTATCCCGCAGAAGAATCGCCCGAATCTTGGTTACAAAGGCCGCGGGGCCGGCTGCTTTGGTAAAGCTGATGCCGTGATAGCTTGGATTAGGTTCTGTAAGAGATGGGAATTTCCCGCTTTCCTCCCAGTCAAACTTCCCGCCGTCCACAATCACTCCGCCGATGGTGGTACCGTGACCGCCGATAAATTTTGTAGCAGAATGCACTACAATATCCGCTCCATGCTCAATGGGCCGCACCAGATATGGGGTCGCAAAGGTGTTGTCTACCACAAGGGGGATCTTATGGGTATGTGCAATCTCTGCCAGCCGTTCAATATCCACCACATCGGAATTGGGATTTCCCAGAGTCTCCACATGAATGGCCTTGGTATTCTCTTTAATGGCCGCCTCTACTGCCTCATAGTCAAAGGGATCCACAAAAGAGGTGGTGATCCCGTATTCCGGCAGCGTATGGGCAAACAGGTTATAGGTACCTCCGTAAATATTCTTTGCTGCCACAATATGGTCCCCGGCGTGTGCCAGGTTCTGGAATGTATAGGCAATTGCGGCTGCTCCGGATGCCACTGCCAGAGCGGCCGCTCCGCCCTCCAAGGCCGCGATACGCTTTTCAAACACATCCTCTGTGGGATTGGTAAGACGCCCATAAATGTTTCCCGCATCCCTTAAGCCAAACCGTGCCGCCGCGTGATCGCAGTTTTTAAACACATAGGAAGACGTCTGATAAATAGGCACCGCCCTTGCATCTGTGGCCGGATCCGGCTGCTCCTGTCCTACATGAAGCTGTAATGTCTCAAATCGAAAGTCTCTCTTCTTAGGGTTCTTCTCTGCCATTTTCATGTCCTCCTCATATCTCCTGCTTCTGGAAACCGTTCCTGCGTGGGGCCTGACGGTTTGCTCTTGCTGCTGTCAAATGATAGGAAAATCATATCATGGTATTCTGCTTTCGTCTAATATACAAAAAAATGAGCCAGTTATAGTTTTTTCCTATAACCAGCTCTTTCATTACTGTACTGTGCGGTATTTGCCGATCTCCTCCAGATACCTCTGCCCCGGCACGCTGACGGCGCTTCCCCTGCGGCAGATATAGCCGATGGTCATTGTTTCCTCCGGGGATGCCTCCCCTCTTTTCAGCGGAACGGCGCAGTAGTCAGATCCGTTTAATTCCTCGCAGATGATCCCTGAGCAAAGCGTATAACCGTTGAGTCCCCTCATAAGATTCAGCATTGTGGCCCGATCATTGGCGCGGATCAGCTGCTTATATTCATATGTGCTTAAGACTTCCTCTGCAAAGTAAAAGGAGTTGTATTTCCCCTGGTCAAAAGCCAGACAGGGATAGTCCTCCAGCTCCTTCAGCCCGATCGACGGACATTCTGCCAGCGGATGCCCCTTCCAGATATATACATAGATCCCACAGTCAAACAAAGGGTGAAATTCCAGGCCATTCTCTTTAAACAGCTTTGTCAGCACCTTGCGGTTAAAGTCATTGAGATACAGAATCCCGATCTCGCTCCTGCCGTCCTTTACATTCTCCATTACTTCCCATGTTCTGGTTTCATGAACCTCAAATTCATATTCCTCCATACCGAACTGACGAACCATCTCTACGAACGCATGAACCGCAAAGGAATAGTGCTGCATGGACACGCTGAATTTCCGTCGGATATTCTTTTTTTCAATGTATCTGGATTCCAGCAGCCGGTACTGCTCTGTGACCTGCCTTGCGTAGCCCAAAAACTCCTCGCCCTCCGGCGTCGCCAAAACGCCACGGCTGGTTCGTTTAAACAGCTCGATCCCAATCTCCTGCTCCAGTTCCCGGATGGATGCCGACAGGCTGGGCTGGGCAATAAACAGGCTGCGGGCCGCTTCATTCATAGAACCAGTGTCTGCTACCGCAATAGCATATTTCATCTGTGTCAGTGTCATGGAAATGATTCTCCCTTTTTAGATTCCCCTTGCAATCATTTTCCGGAAGGGGCCGCTGATCACCACCGCGATCACCGTAATCACAATATCCTTGGGAATAAAAGCAACCAGGGAATATGCAAATACAGCGCCCAGTGTCATATCCCCTGACAGCGCCGCCCACTGCAGACCGCCGATGATCTCCACTGCCGCAAGGCCCACAAGAGCCAGAAGAATCCTTGCTCCCAGATCTGCCTTCTTGCTTTTAAGTCCCGGCTGTATGCCGCAGAGGGCCGCCATAATCGGCCAGGCCCAGATATACCCTCCCGTCAGCCCCACCAAAGACTTTATGCCGCCGCCAAAATTGGCAAATACCGGAAGGCCCACGGCTCCGATCAGGATATATACAAGCATGGAGCAAAGGCCCAGCCGCCAGCCAAGCACAGCTCCCACTAAAGCTACGCCAAAGACCTGGATCGTCACAGGAACTCCTGTGGGCATTGGGATGGAAAGCTGGGAAATAACAGCCATGACCGCTGCGAACATTCCCGCCAGAACCATTTCCCTGGTGGTAAATAATGAGGCTGCCCCGGCCTTTTTCGCCGGATTGGAAGAAACTGGGTTCATAATCATACACTCCTTTGCACTTAGTCCTTTCCTGATGCTCCGTCACAGGGCGCCGGAACAGGAATCGTTACCAATCTGTTGATTTACAAAGAATGGTATATCACAGGGCGCAGAAATTGTCAACTTATTTTATTTTAAGGTTGACAATCCTCTTCAGTCATTACATGGCAGGCCACTGTGGTAAGAATAATTCCCCAGCTCTGACAAAAGCCGCTCAAACGCCGCAGGACGCAGTACCTTAGACCCTTCTATGATATCATTTATCATATAAAAAACCGTGCTGAGCTTGGCAAGGCACCGGCGCAGCAGGTCAGGCACTGAAGCATTGGAAGCAAGGCTTTTATTCCATGGATTGCACCAGATCTCATGGCGCAGGTTCAGGCTCCAGACCGGATCCTCCACCACGTCTGTTACCATCTTGCTGGAAGCCACGGGATTTTTAAGAAACAGGGACTCAAAAAACTCGATCCGCTCCTTTTTGCGGCTGTTGGGATCTGCCAGGGTACGGCAGCCAAACCGGAGGGCCAGGATTGAACGGTGCACCATCCCGGCAGTGACCTGGTAATGGTTCTTGCTGCTTAAGGGATAAAAGGCATCATTGATACAGGCCGAGAGGAAGGATGAAATAAACTGTGTCTCCATACCGTTTAAGCAGATGGTGGCTGCCTGATTAAACTGGGACGGCTTTTTCTTTTTATATTTCTTTAAAAGCAGCGCGTCAATATCATTCTCCAGCTTGGCATGAAGCCCATGGTAGTAACCTCCGGGGTTCTGGATATCGTAGCCGATCCGCCCGTAGACGTAGGGATGGCAGATGGAATCCCCGACGTAGTGGCAGATAAAACCGCAGAGAAACGCCATCCCCTCTTCCTTCTGCTGCTTAGACTGGATTCGTGAAAGACGGTCAAAAGCGCAGCGAAAAAAATCATTTACATGATGCTCATGCATATACGAGCCTACATTTCGATGATCTCTGTAGCGCAGAATGGGAAAATTATAAAAAAACATATCCGGCCCCTGGAGGCCCAGCTGATAAAGCCATCGATATTTTGTAATAACAAATTTCAGATAGCTCTGCGGAAGGTCGTTATATGCTTTCATTCCTAATATATAATGGGTAGTAAAGCCCGGCATAGGACACCTCTTTTCTCCTGCCCCAGGCAGTGATTGTTTTTGCTCATTTTATCATATTTTACACGGAAATGCGAGGAGCAATTCGCAAAATGGCAGGGCAGCTCCATCCCTTAAATGATGCTCCATACTTCCTTAGCATACTTTTCGGTTCACCAGAATAGACAATATAGAGCAGCCTGCAGAAAGCAGGCGTTTGCTTTTCAGGTCAGGAGGATGTTTATGAAATGGTTAGAGCAGGCTCACCGGATGGTCTGGGGGCCATGGACCCTGGGTATTTTTCTGGGTACAGGTCTTTTTCTTACGGTAAAATGCCGTTTTTTCCAGTTCAGAGGTTTTTTCTTCTGGTGGCGTTCCACCGTGGGAAGCCTGTTTAAAAGCCAGGATAATGACCCCTGTAAAAAAACGCAGAAAAATCCCCCGCACAGCCGGGAAACCATCAGCCAGTTTCAGTCGGTGTGCACTGCTCTGGCGGCCACGGTAGGCACGGGAAACATCGCCGGGGTAGCCACCGCCCTTACCGCCGGCGGGCCAGGCGCTCTGTTCTGGATGTGGGTATCCGCTTTTATCGGGATGATCACTGCCTATGCAGAAACCAGCTTAGGGATCCGCTACCGCTGCCGGGACGCTGCCGGACGCTTCGTCTGCGGCCCCTTTTTATATATGGAGAGAGGGCTGAATGTACCTTTTTTAGGAATCCTTTACAGCTTTCTCTGCCTGATGTGTTCCCTCGGCATGGGAAGCATGGTTCAGGCCAATTCCGCCGTCTCTGCCGTCTCCTTTACCTGGAAGCTTCCGCTGTGGCTTGCGGGCCTTATATTTGCCATTCTCACCGCAGCCGTGATCCGCGGGGGAATCGGACGAATCGGTCATGTGGCGGAGCGCATGGTTCCTGCAGCGGCAGGGATCTATATTATTTTTTCCCTTATTGTGATTCTCTCCTGCCTTCCTGTCCTTCCTCAGGTCATAAAGCACATTCTTTCGTCTGCTTTTGAGTTTAAAGCTGCGGCAGGAGGGACAGCGGGTTTTGCTGTCAGCCGCAGCCTGCGCTATGGCATCGCAAGAGGTGTGTTTTCCAACGAAGCCGGTCTTGGAACTCTGGCCATCCTCCACGGCCCTGCCGAACACACAACGCCTCATGAGCAGGGTATGTGGGCCATGTTTGAAGTGTTCTTTGACACGGTGATCCTCTGCACTCTTACAGCCCTTGTGATCCTCTGCATAACGGAAACCGGAGGTTTGGGGCTGGAGGCAATCCCCTATCAGGGTTCTGCCCTGGCCGCCTGGGCCTTCAAAAACCGTCTGGGACCTGGGGGAGAGTATCTGATCAGCGCCTCCATCGCCGTCTTTGCCTTTGCCACCGTTATCGCCTGGTTTTACCTTGGAAAACAGGCTGCGGCTTATCTCAGTTCCCGCCGTTGCCTTCCCGGCCTGTTTGCAGACTGGCTCTATCCCATCCTCTTTTTAACCGCCGTAGCCGCCGGAAGCCTGATCCGCTCCGAATCAGTCTGGCTCTTCTCCGACCTGTGGAACGGCCTCATGGCCTTTCCCAACCTCACTGCCCTGCTGTTTTTATCCGGTGAAATCTCCCTTCCCGCAGGATGGCGCCATCCTGCATCCGGCGATTAAACAAAAGAGCCTCCAAAACGCATCCAATAACAGAAAAAACGCATCACCTAGCGATGATACGTTCTTCCCGGAAAAAAGTATTATTAAAAGGGAGGAGAGCTGATAATTACTTATCAGCTCGAGTATTATGAAAAAAATCTTGTAAGCATATTGGGGATAGATGACTTCTTGTCTCTCATCTATGGTTAAAGTATACCCGCCAAAGATGAAGAAAAGATGTTCATTGTGTAAAAGCTTTTTGAATGATTTATGAACAGAATATGAATGAGCAAACAGACTCTACTCAATCACCTGATCCCCGTCCTTTGTGCAGAAGTAGGTCTTTACTCCAAGCCGTACCATCCAGTTTCGGGTCTCCTGGGTTTTCCAGGAGCCGCTGCCTGCACCGCCGCCATTATCATTATCCCACAGCCACTGTGGAGTAGGCCAGAGGCAGACCGAAGGACGCAGCGCCTTGTAGACCTCGTAGTCCACACCGTTCTGGCCATGGTGGGCCATCTGAACCATGGTGCACTTTAATGCCCCCAGATCCACGTTTGCCATCAGGTTTTCACCTCCGGCACTGGCCATGTCGCCCAGAAACACCACATTAGTTCCGTTTAAGGATACCAGATATGCCACGCTGCTGTTGTTTACAAAGTCATTACTTGCCTTAAAGGCCTGATTCAGAACCTGAATCTTTGCAGGCCCCGCATCAATTACCTGACCCGCCGTAATATCGCCGTGAAGGACTGAAGGGGATACCTTTGCAAATCCCTCTTTTAAATAGGATACCATCGCTGCCACCTGGGCATCCTTTTCCTGATACCAGCTGTCCTCCAGGAAGGAATAGTAAATGCCGTCAATGGTGATCTCCGTGCTGTGGTTGTGAAGAATATCCGCCAGAGCGCCCACATGGTCGGAATCGGGATGAGTGATCAGCCAGGCCGCCACATGGCCGCCCTTCTGTTTGATCTGATCCAGAACATAGGCACTGTTTTCCTTCCAGCCGCCGTCCACTACAATGAGCCCGCCGGCTCCGTTTTCAATGATCACTGCCAGCTGCTGAGCTTTGGTGTCATGGTTTGCCAGCATGGTCAGCCGCCCTGCTCCAAAATAGGAGGACGAATCCGTCACAGGGGTGGAAACCGAACCAAAGGCTGCCGTCACCGCAGGGCTGCTTTGTACGGCCTGATCCGAACCGCCTTCTGTCTGGGAGCTGCTGATTACGATCTTTGAAGGTGAATTTAATGACTGCGCGCCAAAGCTGGTGAAACTCCCCTCTCCGGCTGTCATCAGCAGCAGGGCAGCCATCATGCCGGCAGCACAGCGTTTCCAATATCGGTCGATCCTTGTCATGGCTTATGCCTCCTTACTGTTTTACAGGTTCAAGCGCTCTGCGGTCTCCTGCTTTTAACGTGTCATTGATAATATAAGCGGACGTATCTCCCTCCTGATCATATGGGAATACCTGTACCAGGGCGTCATGCTCATCAAAAAAGCTTCCGTAGCTTGTGGTATAGCCGTCACTGTTCTCCTCCGGAGCCGTATAGTAAAAATTCTGGGTAGACACAGAGGTTCCGATGGTAGCCAGCACATCCTGGGCATAAGCTACAGCTACATCCGCTGTCGTCTGATGAGACACCGGCAGAAGGACGGTCAGCACTCCGGTACTGTCATCATAGCGTACATCCAAATCCATTACATAGTCAGCAAAAGGGCCATACGGCTCCAGGTACTGATCCCGTAAATCCTCTCTTACCTCAGTCCAGTCGATCTTGATATCTTCATTGATCTCTGTATCCGGCTGTCCATCCTCCGCTCTTGTACCGCCCTCCGGTGATACAATATTGCTCTTGGTGCATCCGCTTAAAAGGGATACGGCAGCCAGAAGGACCAGAGACATCTTTTTCCAGTTAAACATTTCAAAAACCTCCTTTGATTATAACGTTACTATTATAACGGACAAACGGAATTTTTAACAGACTTTTTTTCTTACAAAATTGTTACACCCACGAATATATCTTCTGTATGCCGTCCCATATCTTTTGAAAAATCCCTCTTGCAATTTTCATGTTTCAATGGTATCATGTTCAATATATTTATATTTTAATTATTTTTGAACAAAAAAAGGAGGCTGTCATTTTGAATACCAACCATAAAATCCGCTCGATGAAAAACGAGCTTTTCAAAGAACTGGACTGGACATCCACTCTTGTCCCCTTTATTTGTATCGCGCTGCTTTGCGTCCTGTTTGTCCTTTTTCCGGAAGGCTCCTCTGCCTTCTTAAATTCCATCCGGTTCTTTCTGGGAGACCGGTTCGGAAGTTTCTATCTGTTAATGGGCCTGGGCGCTCTGATCTGTTCCCTCTACGCCGCATTTTCCCGTTTTGGCTCTATCCGCCTGGGAGACCTTGAAAAGCCTCAGTACACGAACCTGCAGTGGGGATCTATGATGTTTACCGCCGGGCTGGCTGCGGATATTCTCTTTTACTCCCTCTGTGAATGGATGCTTTATGCCGATGAGCCCCATATTTCCGATATGGGAACGGTTCAGGACTGGGCTTCTGTATATCCTCTCTTTCACTGGGGCCCTATCCCCTGGAGCTTTTATATCATCCTGGCTGTGGCCTTCGGCTTCATGCTCCATGTACGTCGGCGCAGCCGCCAGAAATACTCGGAAGCCTGCCGTCCCCTTCTTGGAAAAAAGGTAGACGGACCCCTGGGACGGCTCATTGACCTGACTGCGGTATTTGCCCTTTTAGCAGGTACGGCCACGACCTTCTCCCTGGCTACTCCCCTGCTGTCCATGGCTTTAAGCCGTGTATTCCACCTGCCTGAGACACCGGCTCTTACCATCGCTATCCTGGTGGTAATCTGTGCTGTATACACCCTGGCCGTATACTTTGGGATGAAGGGCGTAGCGCGGCTGGCCTCCTCCTGCGTGGCTCTTTTCTTCCTTCTTCTGGCTTACTTTCTGCTGGGGGGCGGCGAGGCCCAGTACATCATCGAAACCGGCATCAGTGCCATCGGAAACCTGACCCAGAACTTTATCTCCATGGCTACCTGGACAGATGCCCTGCGCACCTCCTCATTTCCCCAAAACTGGACGATCTTCTACTGGGCATACTGGATGGTATGGTGTGTGGCTACTCCATTTTTCATCGGTTCCATCAGCAAAGGCCGTACCATCCGCCAGACAGTTCTGGGAGGCTATTTCTTCGGACTGTCCGGCACCTTTACCTCCTTTATCATCCTTGGAAATTACGGCCTTTCCCTGCAGATGCACGGGAAGGCAGACCTGATGGCCATTTACAGGCAGTCTCAGGATCTTTATACTGCCATTATGGCGATTTTTGATACCATGCCTGCCGCTAAGGCCGGCCTTCTCCTTCTGGCGCTCACCATGATTGCCTTTTACGCTACGACCTTTGACGCACTGACCATGGTGGCTGCGTCCTACTCCTGCCGTTCCTCACAGGAACAGAAGGAACCCGGACGCTTTATTAAGCTGTTCTGGGCTATTACCTTAATGCTGCTCCCCATTGCGCTGATCTTTTCAGAAAAGTCCATGAACAATCTTCAGACCGTGTCCATCATTGCGGCCTTTCCCATTGGATTTATCATCATTCTCATCGTATGGAGCTTCTTTAAAGACGCAGGCGCTTACCTGGACGAACATAAATAGGATCCGTACAACTGCAAACAGGAGGCCCGGTCATCCGGCCTCCTGTTATTCTGTACTGTGCATGAAACGTTACACTTCCTTATCTGTTGGTATCCTTCCAGAGGATCGTATGTATACGGCTTTCTGCTGCATTCTCATCGCTCCCCTTAAAGCAGAACGTCAGAAATCCCCACATATTCAGCCTCTTCATCTCATCATAGCGCTTTAAATTTGCTGTCGTATTATCATTGGTCACAAAGATGTCACAATCAAACTGATTCGCCGTCTGAATCAGGTAAGAAATCGGAATGGGGTTGCACCCTCCCTTTCTTATGTCCATACGCCGTGTTACCATAGGCTCACCTCGATTCACCAAAAACAAAAACGCAGGTTATATTCCTCCTTTAAACTATGATATATTCCCCTTTCCGGTTATATATGATACCGGCCTCAAAGGATAAATCCCCCGGCGCAGGCTTACCCGCGAAGCAAAGTACCCTTTGACCTTAACATCATAATATCACCCTGTCACAATAAATTCAATGTATAAATCACTATTTTTGTGCATTTTTAAAGATCCCGGAAACAGGCTGTACGCTTCCGGGATCTGTTTTTGTCTAAATTACAGATTCTGATATTTGAGATCACTCAACCGATACCGCCACGCCGGCAACGGCCCAGTTATAGTTCTGAATCGCCTGCTGCAGATCCAGATCCGCGCACCGGTAACCCGACTCTGCGGTCAGCCATGCCAGTTCCTGCTGGAGATACTGGATCTGGCTCAGGCTTCCGTTCTGTTTCTGGATCTGAGCCGCGCTCCAGGCCATTTTCCCGTTTTCATAGGCCGTTTTGGCCGACTCGTAGGCAGACTGCTTTTCCAGTATCTGGTCATACAGGGCCTGAATATCCGAGCGAACTGTATTTTCTGAATATTCCACATTTCTCAGCCGATTCTCCGTCTGGGTCGTGGTCTTTGTCGTCCGGGACTGAAAATCCGTCATTCCGCCGCCGGTGGAGCTTCGCAGGCTGATCAGGCTATAGTTGTTGTTTACAGCCCTCTCCTTGTCTGCATTTACGTCAATGGAATCAATGACCGATGGGTCGGCTGCAGGGACGGTGCCAAAGGCGACTTCGAGTGCAGGATCATAACCGGTAAAGCTGCACAGGAGTTTTCTGATCTGCTCTATTCCCGCATCCAGGCTGCTTAGCTGGGACTGGGATGAAGAAAGGGAGGCAGCGGCCGAGAGGACGTCTCCGTCTACAGCCATGCCCTGAGCCTGCATGGTATCCTGAAGGCTTTTTGCTGTCTGAGCCAGTTCTACGCCCTTGGCCGCCATGGCCCGTTTGGACTGCAGCTGCTCATACTGATTCATCATGGACTGGACATTCATAATCAGCGCATTGGCCTGACGGTCTACCTGACGCTCTGTAGTGGAGGTTTTCTTTAAGGTCTGTCCCATCATGGATGCTGCGTTTCTCATCTGTCTGGCTGTCTTGCGCAGCGCCTTGGCGGTAGCCTGGGAAACCATCTGATCCATTCCTGTCTGCTCCTTGGCCATATCCTCGGCCGCATCCGCCTGGGAGATGAGATCATCGGCCATAACCCGCTCATTGACTGCAATATCCGCCTGATCGTTTACCATCCCCTTTGCCATATCATAGGCGCTTTTTATGGGTGCGTAATAATTCTTTACACGGCCCTCGATCTCATCATAATCCAACTGTCCATCCTGAAGCCGCTGTTCCTCCTGGGTATAGGCCTGATCCGGCTGATTTGTATCCGCCAGAACGTTGAACGGCCCTGCGGCAGCCAGCAAAAGGCTCAAAGATGCGGCGGCACTCCGCCTGATAAACGCTGTTTTCATCTTACATTTCTCCTTTTATGAATAGGGTTCTCCTCAACACTCAAACCTATGCCGCGTGGTCAGTTGGAGGTGGTCAGTCCCTTTACGTTCCAGTCATATCCCTCCAGCGCCAGAAGAAGCTGGAGTTTCTTGGTGTTTACGTCATTTTCCGCTGCCGTGCAGGCATTGGAGGCCGTCTGATACTGAAGGCTGGTGCTCTGTCCCGCTGCCAGACTCGCAGCCGCCTTGCTTAAATCAGACTGAGCTACTGCCAGCTGGGACTGAGCGGCATTTAAAGCGTCTCTTGCCGTAAGGACGGTATTGTACTGGGTCTTTAAGGAACGCACTGCCGTATCCTTCGCATTCTGGATGGCAGCCTGGTTAGACTCAATCAGGTCCTGACTGGTGAGGTTCCCTGCCTTTTTCTCATAATATTTCACATCATAGTTATTGGAAACAGCCGTCTGGGCGTCTGCATCAGGATCCAGGCTGTCAATCCGGGACAGATCCGGCTCCGGAACGGAACGGATCTCCGGCTGGGCATCCGCACTCCAGCCAAGCATAAGACACAGGTTTCTGTGTACGTTTTCCTGGCTCTTTTTCGCCGATAAAATGGCTGTATCCTGATCCTGCAGGCTCTTTTTAGCCGTAAGCACATCCATCTGGGTAGCCATTCCGGCAGCTGCCTGGGCCTGGGTGAATTCATACTGAGTCTGAAGAAGTTTTCTGGAATTTTCCAGATCCGTAATGTTGTACCGGGCCTGCTCTAATGAGATCATCATCTGCTGGGCCTGGTAAGCCAGCTTAGCCTCCTGCTGGTCATACTGGATCTTTTCCATATCCGCATCCTGATAATTATTATCCGCCGACTTGGTGAGCAGGCCGGCAGAGAAACGCAGAGACGCCCAGGTCACATCATCATCGGCGGCATCCGCCTGATCCCAGATATCATCAATATCGCTCATATACTGGTCATATACATCATTTAGATCCTTCCCCTTCTGGTCCTTATAGGCAGAGCGGTTGCTGCGGACCGTAGGGTTATATTCATGGATCAGGTCTGCCAGCTCGCCGTACTCCATCACATTATCTCTGAGAGAAGCCCATTTATCCGCCGTATAGGCAAATTCCGGGCTGAGATCCTTATTATAATCCGGGGCGGGCGCTTCCGGCGCCTGATAGGTATTATCATCCGGGCTGTTAGCTGCAGCCAGCGCATTCATTGGAAAAGACACAGCTAAAAGAGCCGCTGTCATGGCTGCCATACGGCGGCCGGCTATCATTCTGTTCCTGTTTTTCATGGTGTTCTCTCCTCTTTTTCTGAAACTGAGTATACTCTTGTACACATAGACCGTCATGGGACATTCATTTTGCCGCCTGCATACCGCAGACGCCCTTTTCCAAAATCCTCATCTCCATCTCCGTAGCTGCCAGGATGCTGTTCATCTCCTGGGGTTTGCGGCAGTAAAGGCTCATGGACTTGACGCATACCATGGCAGCTACGTCCATACCGCACATCAGCGTCTCAAAACTCATGGGATAGCGCTCCCTGTCCATCCGGTCATACATCTCTTTTATAAACGCCCGATAGGGCTCTTCTTTCATCATAAATCCCCGCAGGCCAAAGATCTGATTCTGATTGGCCACGCTGATATCGGCCAGAAGGTTCTGATGGATCTTATAAATGATCTGATCCGTGCCCTTCTCCATCCACTCCCGCAGCATCTGGATACATACTGCAAAGGGGCTGCCCATCTCGTCCAGCAGGGCCATCGCCCTTTCTCTGAACTGCTCTCTGACGCCCCGCAGCATATAACGCAGCAGATCGTCTTTATCCTCAAAATATGTATAAAAACTGCCTCTGGAAATGTCCGCCTCTTTTATGATCTGGTTAATGGATGCGGCAGAATAGGGAACCCGTGAAAATTCATGGGCTGCCGCTTTCAGAATAAGCTGCCTCTTTTCCTCCTTTAATTTGAAGAATCGCTGGGTTGGCATGAAACGCAAAGCCTCCTTGGATGATGAGAATATATTACTCTTCTGTATATTTGTGACAACGTGTCACTTTCAAAAGTATATACACCTGACGAAGAAAAATCAATAAAAGAATTATTAAATTTCTGGAAATAATTTTCCCCCATGTCCCCAGACCCATAAGCCTTCACTGACCGCCGGTACGTATTTTTATCGAGTTTTTGTCCAAATATACTTGACTTTTAATGTAAAGCTTACTATACTCAGTATGTAAAACAAACTTTACTTGCTTCATATAACAAAAAGGATGTGACCGTACCATATGGAAAATCGAATCCAGGAGCTGCGCAGGGGCAGACGTATCCGTCAGGAGGATCTGGCGGAGGCCGTCGGCGTTACAAGACAGACCATCATTTCACTGGAAAACGGCAGATACAATGCCTCACTGGGACTGGCTCACCGGATCGCCCGATATTTCGGACAGAGTATCGAAGAAATTTTTATCTTTGAAGATGAGGAGGAATAAGTATGGAAATGAACAACAACAGCGCGAACCGAAGCTGCGATCCCTTTATAAGGCGCTGCCGTCTGCGAATCGGCGCAGGGATCTTAGCCGTTCTTTTGGGAGCAGCCGCCTCAGGCACCGCCATGGCCGGCATTTATGAAGCCTTTCCTCTTCTCTGCCCTGAGCCGCAAGCCCGCAGCTTTCTGTTTTGCTTTTACCAGGGAACCGGAATCGGGCTGATTCTGGCCGGAATCCTGCAGATCGTGCGAAACAGAAGCTTTTTAAAGAATCCGGAGCGGATGAAGAAACGAAAAGTCTGGGAAATGGATGAACGGGTGCGCACCATCGGCACACGCTCCTGGGCCTACGCGGGATATTCCCTGTTCCTGCTTCTCTATGCTGGAATCCTGGTATCCGGCTTTGTAAGCATAACGGCAGTTCGGCTTCTGTTGTGCGTGATGGCAGCATTTGCAGCCCTGCTTGGGATATGGAGAGTAATCCTGGGACAAAAGATGTGAGTTTGAGATGCATACGGCAGGCGCTGCTGCCCGCCAAAAAACAGAGCGCCGCAGATAAACGTCACGGATCATGACCTGTTTTGCGGCGCTCCCCCTTTATATTTTTCATTCTGTTTCTTCCGGCACTGCTTCTGAATCATCCGTTTCCGGCGGTTTAATATTCCTCGTCTCCCTCACAATATACACCGGCCTGTCCTTCAGTTCCGTAAAAAGGATGGCGATATACTCCCCGATGATGCCGATCAGCAGAAACATCATGGCAAACATAAAGCAGATGAGCACCACGATGGTTGCATACCCGCTGGGCGCTCCCTGGCGGGTGAAAAGGGTGTAGATCAGCACTATCAGTCCGGCTGCCCCGGACAGCACACCGGCGTAGATCCCCAGTTTCAAGGGCATATTGGAAAAGCAGAGAATGGTATTGACAGAGAAAATCAACAGTTTTTTTATACTGTACTTGCTTTCCCCGGCCACCCGCGTTCCAGCCTCGTACTCAAGGGTCGTCTTTTTAAATCCCACATTCTGAACATATCCCCTCAGAAAACGGACTTTTTCCCGGTAGCTCTTCTTTAACACCTCAGCCACCGGACGGGTGACGGCGAAAAAGTCAGAGGCATTCGGCTCAAAATGCACATCAGAAATGCAGTTGATCAGCCAGTAAAAAGCCGCGCTGGTTACGTTTTTAAGCACACCGGCACTTGCATTTCTGGTTCTTACCATGCTGATGACTTCGTATCCTTTTTCCAGCGTTTCCACGATCTTGGGCAGACATTCCGGCGGATGCTGGAGATCTGCATCCATGCAGACGACTGCATCCCCGCTGCTGTAATCCAGCCCCGCAATCATAGCCGCCTCATGGCCGAAATTCCTTGAAAAGCTGACTGCCTTAACCTTTCTGTCGGCCTCTGCCAGCTCTTTTATAATGGAAAAGCTTTCATCGGCACTGCCGTCATTTACAAAGATCAGCTCATAATCCCAGGACAGAGTATCCAGTACCCCTTTCATCTCCCGGTAACATTCCCTCAGGCCTTTTTCCTCATTGTACACAGACACCACCACAGAAAGGGTCTTTTTTGTCAGGTTCATTTTCTGTTCGCTCAAAGGATGCTTCTCCTTCTATTTTCTATAACAATGCCCTCCGGCTCCCGGAGGGCAGAATCAGACGGGAATTTTCAGCTCCCCTGTAGTTTCCAGATCAGCTGTCAAATACCTGAATCTGCTGGCTGGAATGGGTAGGAACCCTCTTATCCTCCGGCGGCAGCTGCATATAGTCACCGTAAACCTCCCTAAGCACCGAATCCCAGCCCCTTGGAATCATCAGCATCGTATCCTCAAAGGGGGCGTCCTCTACCTGGGTGCACCAGTCATCCTCCAGTGTCACATAGAGGTAATCCGGCTGGTAATTGCTGTAATACCACCGTGTCCCCCGGCTCTTTCTGTCTTTAAGAGCCGCCTTTTTCTGCATGGCCATGATCCATTTTAAGGGAATCCCTTTCCCGGCCGCTGCCAGTCCCCCCACAAAGATCTTATGGAGCAGGCTGTACCTGCTGTAATCCAGATCATGGCGGTGACCCATGGCCAGTCCGTAGATAGCCTTGTGTATGAAACGGGTCAGACTGGCCGCCGCTTTTCCTTCCGGCAGTTTATCCAGGATAAACAGGTCTACCCAGAGATGGTTCAGCTTTCCCTCGTAGTAGTCCATCCGGTCGCTTTCCGGGTGAACCTGACTGTTTTTATAAATAATCCTTGGGGTAAAGTCAAAGAACGCCCGTCCGCCCCGGTAGCTGTCCGGCTCCAGAAACTCCATAGTGTCGGGCAGTTCTCTCTGCAGGACCTTTTTTAACGCCTCATACTGGCTTCTTACAAGAACCACGTCCGCATCATCATCCCAGGGGATAAACCCTTTGTGGCGCACAGCTCCGATCAGGGTGCCGGCGTCTAATGCGTAGCGGATCTTATATTTCCGGCAGATGCGGTCGATCTCTTTTAATATCTTTAAATTGGCCCCATGAACCTTTGTCATATCGTATGATTCTGCCATAGCTGCCTCCGCTCCTATCTGCCGATGGCTTCCCGGATCGTTTTAGCCATATAGTCGATCATCTCGTCCGTCATACCCGGATAAACGCCTACCCAGAAGGTGTCCCTGAGAATGCGGTCCGTATTTTCAAGATTTCCCGCCACGCGATAGCCTTCGCCGCTCTTTCGCATCTCGTCAAAGCAGGGGTGCTTTGTCAGGTTTCCGGCAAACAGCATCCGGGTCTGAACACCTTTCTGTTCCACGTACCGGACTACCTCATTGCGGTCCGTTCCCTCCTTGCAGGTAATCAGAAAGCCAAACCAGCTTGGACGGGAATGAGGGCAGGCTTCGGGGAGAATAAGCTTCTCTTCCGTTCCAGCTAAAGCAGCCTTTAAGCGGTCAAAATTATGACGGCGGCGCTCCACAAAGGAGGGGAACTTGTCTAGCTGCGCACACCCAATGGCAGCCTGCATATCCGTTGCCTTTAAGTTATAACCCAGATGGGAATAAACGTATTTGTGGTCGTATCCTAATGGCAGCTCTCCGTACTGGCGGTCAAAACGGTGGCCGCACATATTATCGCGGCCGGAAGGGCAGACGCAGTCGCGGCCCCAGTCACGAAGGGATCGCATGATGCGGTTTAAAAGGCCGTTATCTGTATACACAGCCCCGCCCTCGCCCATGGTCATATGATGCGGCGGATAGAAGCTGGATGTACCGATATCGCCGATGGTTCCGGTAAACCGCGTTACCTCACCGCCGTCCTCTTCCATCGTATACCGGGTTCCCAGGGCATCGCAGTTGTCCTCCACCAGCCACAGGCCGTACTTGCCGCAAAATGCCTTTACAGCCCGCAGATCAAAGGGATTTCCCAGCGTATGGGCGATCATCACAGCCTTTGTCCTGTCCGAACGCGCTGCCTCCAGCATGGTTACATCTATATTGTACTGAGGAATGGTCACATCTACAAATACAGGCACTGCGCCGTACTGGATAGCCGGGGCCACAGTGGTCGGAAAGCCGCAGGCCACGGTGATGATCTCATCGCCTTTTTTTATCCTGCGCTCGCCTAAAAGCGGAGAGGTCAATGTCATAAATGCCAGCAGGTTGGCAGAGGACCCGGAATTTACCAGCGCACAGTGTTTGACTCCCAGATAGCCTGCCAGCTTTTTCTCAAATTCATCGGTATATCGGCCGGAGGTCAGCCAGAACTCCAGAGCACTGTCTACCAGATTTACCATCTCATCATGATCGTAGACGCGGGATGCATAAGGGATCCGGTCGCCTTCTTTGTAAGGGGCTTTTTTGTGAAAGGTGTCGCAGTATCCGGCTACCTGCTCTAAGATCTGCGCTCTTGCTTCTGCTTCGCTCATATGTTCAAACATAGTCAGTTATCTCCTCTTTAAATTGTTGGGTCACACGAAAAATTCCCGGATCTGACGATCCATGACCTCCATCATGTCTGCGCCCTCCAGGTACTCCCTGGACCACTCCACCGTCTTTTCCACTGCTTCTTTTACACTATACCTGGGCGTCCAGCCGAATACGTGCTTAATCCTGGAACAGTCCAGTTTCAGGAAATTAGCCTCATGAGGGCCTCCCATCCACTGATTTTCCCAGGTCTGTCCGTTTCCCCAGGCGGTGCAGAACAAATCTGCCAGCGTTCCGGTTGCAACACAGTCCCTGTCATCGGGGCCTACGTTGTAATAGCCCTCATATGCCCTGTCCTCGTACTGCTTCATGGCAATGGTTAAGTAAATGGCAAGGGGCTCCATCACGTGCTGGAAGGGGCGGATGGAATGTGGATTTCTTACGATAATGGTTTTGCCCGCAGCAGCCGCCCTTACACAGTCGGGGATAATCCGATCTGCTGCAAAATCGCCGCCGCCGATGACATTTCCTGCGCGGGCGGTGGAAATGGCGCAGCGTCCGTCCTCAAAAAAGGACTTTTTATAGCTGTGGGTCACAAGTTCGGAGCAGGATTTACTGTTGGAATAGGGGTCATAGCCGTCCAGATTGTCACATTCCCGGTAGCCGTATTCCCACTCTTTATTTTCATAAACCTTATCCGTGGTGACGTTTAAGAAGGATCGTACGCCGGGGGTATGGCGGACACATTCTAAAATATTTACAGTGCCCATTACATTCGTCTCATAGGTGTATACCGGTTCCTTATAGGATTCCCGTACAATGGGCTGGGCTGCCAGATGAAATACTATCTCTGGCTTTGCCTCCTCAAAAACCCGGCGCAGATGCCCCAGATCCCGGATATCGCCAATGATGCTGTCCATGGTTTCCTCCAGCCCCGCAATCTCAAACAGGCTGGGATCCGTAGGCAAAGTCAGAGAATAGCCGGTCACCTTTGCTCCTGCAAGCGTCAGAATCCGGGTCAGCCACGCCCCCTTAAAGCCGGTATGGCCGGTGATCAGCACCCGTTTATTTTCGTAAAAGGCTCTTAATGTTTCTATGGTCATGTTCCGATCTCCTTTGTCTTTTTCAGTCCTTCCAGATCTTCCACGGCGCATTTTTCGACTGCCACAGTTCTTCCAGCTTCTTCATCTCCCGCTGGGTGTCCATGCACTGCCAGAAGCCCTTGTGGTAGTAGGATTTCATCTGTCCCTCTGCCGCCAGCCGCTCCATGGGTTCTCTCTCAAACACTGTAGCATCATCCTTTAAGTAGTCAAAGACCTCGGGATTAAGCACCATAAAGCCGCCGTTTATAAGAGCGCCGTCATTATCATCCTTTTCCCGGAAGGAAAGGACGCTGTTATTATCATCAATGTTTAAAACGCCCTTGGACTGGCCCAGATTTACGGTTGTAATGGTGGCCGTCTTTTTATGGGATCTGTGGAAATCCACCAGTGCCTTTAAGTCTACATTGGAAACTCCGTCCCCGTATGTAAGCATAAAGGGTTCATTTCCAATATATGGCTGGATCCTCTTTACCCGGCCTCCGGTCATGGTGTTGAGGCCTGTATCCACCAGGGTCACTTTCCATGGCTCGGAGTAGTTGTTGTGAACCTCCATCCGGTTATTTGCCAGATCAAAGGTCACATCTGAGGTATGAAGAAAATAGTCGGCGAAAAATTCCTTTACCACGTACTGCTTATAGCCCAGGCAGATCACAAAATCATGATAGCCGTATTCGGAATAATACTTCATAATGTGCCACAGGATGGGCTTTTCACCGATCTCGATCATAGGCTTTGGCTTTAAATGGCTCTCCTCGCTGATCCGGGTGCCGAAGCCCCCTGCTAATATTACAACTTTCATGAAATTTCTCCTCCATTTTCATCTCGTATACTCTCATTTCATATGCTTTGCGAAAGCATGGAGCCTTTGGCGTATCTCCTTTACGATGCAGGTTTTCTAAATACATTCAGGCCGTTTTCTTCAAGGATCCGAAAGGCGTTTCGTATCTGATCCGTCCCTTTGCGGTATTCATAAAGATCCGGGGCCGCAGGCTCCATTTCCATCATCTCCTCATCGCTTAAGAAAGGCATCAGGGGCGCCAGCTGCTCCATCTGTTCAAACCGCTCTTCCCGATACGGTGCTTTTTTTATCTCACGATATGTAGTATAACCATTTCCCAAAAGGATTGCAATACAGAACAAAGCCATAAAGGCCCGTCCCGCGGGATAGACCTTCTCTTTTGCCTTGCTTACCAGGGCAAAGGTCAGGATGATTCCCAGAATCCCGACCTGAAACTGCAGGGCATACCGGGAACTTAACGCGTAATTTTCCTTTTCAAAAATGTATCTGGAAAGGAAGATCAGCACATGGTTTAATGCTCCGCCTGTCAGAAGCATCAGGGGGAACAGGGTTCTTTCATACAGACGGTGCCGAAGATACAGCCACAGCGCCCAGAGATAGCCTGCTGCTACAAACAGACCTAACAGATAACAGATATTGTCTGTCATCTGTCCCTTTTCTATCCACTGGATCAGTTCTTCTCCCCCAATCACCATTCCCGCCAGAGATTTGAGGATAAATCTCACTGGAAAGGACGGTGCATCCGCTAACAGCGCTCCCAGAGAACGGCCCGTAGCTCCGGCGTGTTCCTCTACGGCAAAGGAATTGCTGAGGATGTAAAGGAGCAGGGGGATCAGGGAGGCAAATAAAAACACCAGGTAACGGCGGGAGGATGAACCTTCCTTTCTTATCCGCGCTCTCAAGATTCCGGCTGCCGCAGACAGTATCATCACCACTGCGTAGATGGCGCAGTAGGGGCCTGCCGTTCCAAGGATGATAAGAAAAGGCAGCAGGATCAGCTGAAGCGTATCTCCCCGTTTTTCCTCTCCCGCCCATACGCGGTCAAATACAAGCTCATGGTAATAAAAGCAGGCAAAGGCAAAGAAATGAGACCAGCCGCTTCCGTTTGTAATCATCTCCCATTTATTCAGGCTGAACATCACCGCCATGGTCAGCAAAAACCAGACAGTCCCCAGGCGTCTGCGTATGAAATATACCCCAAATGCCCAGGCAGCCAGTCCCAGGCTTACAGCTCCCAAAACACGGTCAAAGGTAATGGAAAAGCCGAACAGCTCCACATTGATGATCCGCTCCAGGTAGTTAATGGGGATCCTTGTGAGCACGTCAGGCACAAAGAAACGTCTGGGATCGTATACATCCGGCAGATAACTGTTGACCAGACGGATGTAGTCTGAGTATACCACGTCGCAGGTGGAATTTTTTATATACCACAGAAGGAATGCCACGCCTCCCAGGGGGATCAGCAGGCAAAGGATCTTCCTGTAGTGCTCTTTATTCTTAAGTTCTGCCATCATGGCCGTCTTACCTCCTGAATTGCTTCCCCGTTTCATCAGTCTGCCAAAATATGGACAATAGCTGCCAGCCGGTCTTTTCCTCTTTGTTCCTGTGCATTCTGCATATAAAAATTATAATCAAAGGTCAGATGAACCATCTGCCAGGGGTCTGCTGTAAGAGTGGCGTCTACCACACTGGACTGGACGGGCAGCTGCAGCGGCTCATCCTCATCCTTTGTGATCGTAATCATTTCCCCACCGTTCATAATACCGGGATACATGACTTCCAGATGGATCTTTCCGTCTTTCCCGGCCATCACCGTCAGGGAGGCGTGTTCATCCATCCACCCGTCCTGATAGTAGCCGTAGTCCACCTTAAGCTTCAGTTCCCTTACAAAATCTGTAATATCCTGGAAGCCGTTATGCTCCGGATCCTCCCGCAGCACCAGCATATCCTCATCCACCAGCCCGATATCCCGGATACTGTCGATAAACTCTACCTTCGTCCCCTCAGCCAACCGGTCCTTATCGAATACCTTAAAGAAGGTCCTGGCGGTAAAATCGCTCATTTCATAGCTGTTCCCCATGATATAAATGGTCTTTCCAAATATACGATCCCCATACTTTTCATAGGTTTCCTCTGCCAGCGAATTATACCGCAGCTGATCCGGCCAGAGATAAAGCTTCGGATAACAGCTTCTGTAAAATAACTCTGCCGGCAGCATAAGGAGCACATAAACCCCAAAGAGGGCCCCCCAGGGCCAGAGCCGTTTCAGATACAGTTCCTTTTTCATCCCTCTTGTCAGTTCCCCGTAAATCCATGAAAGGAACAGCAGCGCTCCGGCCAGCGACACATACACCCAACGCAGCTCCACCCGGATCGTAACACTGGATGAGGCAATGTTACAGGCAATAAAGCCCACAAAGAGAAGAACGTTTGCCCAGAGCGCCCATCTTCTGCCCTTTCCCTTAGGCCCGAACAGGCGGGATAACAGGCCGCATACCATAAAAAGCACAGCCATATCCGCCAGGATCACACAAAGCTTCACCCACAGCGGGCTCTGCCCCCAGGGGCAGCCGTTCAGATGCTCCGGCCCTGCGTTAATGCCAAATACATACGCCGCCTGGCTAAATGCAAATTTAAGAGCCTGTGGAATATTCAGGGTATCCGCCACCTGGGTTCCTCCGGTGCCTGCGGGAAGAACGGAACCGATGGTCAGGGCGCGGATCGCCTGAACCAGAACAAATGAGCCGACCCCAGCGCCCCAGAGAGCCGGATTTTTGCAGCGGCGCAGCAAAAGAGCCAGAAATAAAAGCGGCAGCAGCGCCATATACCTCTCGTGGACAAAGCAGACTCCAAAGTACAGAATACACGCTCTTATAAAGAGAGACTGCCTTCCTTCCCCATTGATGTAGCGGTAAAGGCACCACAGCACTGCCACTGCCATCCACAGCGCCATGGTCTCCATCAGGCCCAGAACCTGGCCGATCTGATAATAGGCCATACGACTGGATAAAAACATAGAGCCTGCAAGAAAGCCAATGGCCTTTGCACCTGAAAGCCTGTGAGCAATAAAATACAGATACCAGGCTAATGCTGCGTTAAGCAGGATATTGATGGGTACAAACCAGGCCACGCGGTTTCCCACCACCGCCATTTCCAGCCAGGCTGCCAGATAGTAAAGAAAACGGAACCGGGTACTTCCCATGGGAAAAACATACTGCAGAAAGCTCTGCTCCCCGTAGCAGGACCAGAAATACAGGTCATCCATATAAAGGCCTCTGATCTCGATCCCCCGGTTGACCCACACAGCCAGCCCAAGGAGCAGCCCCATAAAGATCAGATGATCCTTCCACTCATATTTCTTCTCCATTCGGGAAAATCCGATCCTGAATTTGATTCTCTCTTTTGCATCCAATGTTTCTGCCTCCTTACCGGAATCCATTTTCACTCATACAGTAATTCTTGCGGAAAATCTCCGCCTGGGCGGTCTGAAGTTCCTCCGTTTTCTGGTCCAGAGCCACCCTGGCCCTCATATTGCCCCACTCAAAGGTAAGGTCGGTCAGAGTCCCTTCTTCAATCATATCCTCAATTATCTCCAATGCTCTTGGCTGTTCTGCCAGATATCCGGCCTGAACGAAGAAATAGTCAATCCCTGCGTATTCCAGAAACTCCTCAAAGTAAGCCAGTTTCTTCACCAGATATACATTTCCTCCGCTGCCGGTAACATCATAATAGCTCTGAACGCTGCAGTCCAGATCCAGGATTTCCGGATGAAAACCAAAGGCCAGTACCCGATCCGTGGACTTCACACCGCAGGCCAGGTTTTCATAGCCTCGGCGGATCCGGCGCTGGCTGCGCTCTGCCCGATGGTCATAATAGCCTTTTCCCGTCCATTTTACCGGAGTAAAGCCGGGAGTTCCCGCCCAGCTGGTAGTGCAGGTAATCATTGCGCTAAAAAGGAAAAAGGGAACTGCCAGCAGGCATAGCCCCGCTCTGAAGATACGTCCGGGCGTTTTTATTCCCCGGCCTATGTCCAGCCAGTCCCCCGCCATACGCACTGCGCTGATGGCAAGAACCGCATAGACCAGCATAAAATAGTTTCCGTCTACCTGTGTCAGGGTGTAAATGCTTAACACAGAACCTGCCAGAAGAATCGCCATCAGGAGCCCGTCAAACAGATCCCGGGCCGTCCCCGAAGTGCCCTTCCCCTTAACCCGGAGGCACAGACTTACGCACCACAGCAGAAGCAGCGCCGTCACCAGGCCGGTTCCCCAGGCAATGATTACGTGCTCCATATCTTCTCCAACCGGCGCCAGCAATATCCCTTTTAAGCGTTCTGCCAGCCTTGCAAGCTTCTCCCCCGCAGACAATGCCCAGGGATTGCCGATCACATTTGCAAATGAAAACGGGTATTTCACCTCAAAGCCGATTTTCTCACACATACCGGCAAAAATAGAGGTAACAGGAACTCCCACGATTCTCCATGTCCTGTACCACAGTCCTGCCGTTGCCATCAACGGAAAGATCCAGAGGAGAAATCCCCTTTTATTTCCAATTCTGAGTTTTTTCCAAAGAAGAAGGGACAATAGCCCTGCCGCCCCAAGACCGGTGGAAAATACAAGAGCCGTAGGCTTGAAAACCAGCGTAACAAGGTAGGCCGCTACGGCCATCAAAAGCCATGGCGTTTCTTTTTCCCCTTTTTCTTCTGAAGTTTCCGCCGCCAGGCATAGGAAATCATAGATAATCACCTGATATAAAAGAGTGATGCTGTCGCTCTTTGCAGAGACAGCCATATTCATGATCCCGGGAATGGCCGCACAGACCGCAGCGGTCCACAGCGCCGTGTTCTTTCCCCCGGAACGTTTTCCCATGTGACCGGCCAGTAAAACCGTTCCCACCGTAGTCCAGAAGGAAAATGTCAGCACAAAGCCGTACGTTGCCGTACCTGAAAGGGGCAGATTTAAAACCTCCGCTCCCTTACTGTAGCTGTATACCAGGTTGATCATCCCCAGGTTCTCATAGATCCCCTTTCCATTATCAAGCACAAAGGGGGAACGGAGCCCATAGTGAAGGGAGTCATAATCCAGCTCAATATTGAGCCGTCCTGCCTGGATTAAGATCATGGTGAGAATAAAGGCCGTAAGAAGGGCCTGTAAAAAATTGTCAGGCAAAAAAGTTTCCGCAAAACGCCCTCTGACAGATCCGGGGACAGTGTTGTCGCGCCGGGGTACCCCCTGCACAGACGCTCCTGCCCCGGCCGCGTTTTCACCCGCAGCCAAAAAGCGGCCTTTCATAAGCCAGACTGCTGCCGTAAGGAACCCCAGCGCCAGGGCCAGAATCCGCCACAGTCCGATGCCCCCATGGCCGGTAAGGGACACGCCGCAGACGACGGCCATCCAAAAGGCACTGCCCGTCACAAGTCCCAGGGCGATCCGCTCCGGGTAAAATAATATGCTTCTCCCGATGGATGTGTAATTTTTGCCGGTTCTATTTCCAAGCATCAGATGGTTGATCCTGTCTCCTGCTCCAATTAACGTCAGAAGCCAGGCGCCGGATACCGCTGCCGGAACCAGCATCTGATGACACCAGGCAAACCCCAGCACACCCACGGCGGTTCCCGCTATCTGGGCCTTTCTCCGTCTCACCAGAGAAAGCCAGCCAAGGTTCCATAAAAAGACAGCCAGCACCTGAACCAGCATAGTCTTTGTTTCTTCTTTCTTCAGTACCTCTCTCAGAGGGCCCTTCATCACGGTTTCCTCAAATCCTGTTCCCAGAATCAAAAGACCCAGGGCCCAAAAAAGGGCCAGGCTCAGGATTGTCCTTCTCTTTTTACTGCCGCACATCCTTGAACTATTTCCTTTACTCGTATTCCTTATAGGCGGTGGAATATCCCCGCATCAGAAGCCGTACCACAGGTTTGGGCCAGAACCGGGCAAACATCGCCTCTTCCTCCCTGGATCTTCTCTGATCCTTAATACAGGCCTTTGTCGTGGCCCCATCATGAACCCGGTAGTATAAAAGCGGCTTTTCCCGGCAGATAAACCGCCCTGGCGTTTCTGCCAGCCTGACCATGTTATCCCAGTCAAGTGCAAAGCTGTACTCCGACTGTATAAGGGGCTCTCCCAGACGTTTCTTACTGTAAGAGGTAGCAGGACAGCAGATGGGATTTCCAAAAATCAGGGGCAGTTTCTTTATAAAAGTGTGGTGATTGAGCACAGATCCCCGCAGAGGCAGACGCAAAAGGCGCTTTACCCACAAAAGGGAATCACTCTGGATCAGCTTTGCACCCTTTACAATTGCGTAATCCGTGGTAAACACAGTCATATCCGGCCATCGCTCTGCCGCCCTTAAAAGCTCTGCCCCGTATTCCCTGTGATACATATCATCCTGATGGGCAATGGTCACAAAGTCCGCATCTGCCATCTTATAAGCATAGTTCCAGTCATCCCGGATGCTGCTTATCCCGTCCCTCACATACAGCGGAAGGCGGTATTTCTCTGCCGTCTCCTCTAAAAAACGACTTGGCGTGGACGTACACAGGATAATGGGAGACAGCGATGTCTGGGCCTTCAGCGAACGGATGCACGATTCCAGCCAAGGAGATTCCCCATAGGCCGCAATAGCAAAGACATGGCTATACTTCATAGAAATGTTCCTCTAGCATCAGGCACAGCGCATGGTAAACTGGCAGATGCAGCTCCTGGATCTTATATGTTTCCTGCTCCGGCACTACTACCGAAACATCGCTCATCCGTTTCAGTTTTCCGCCGTCCCGGCCCGTAAGACCGATGATCTTTAAGCCGGAAGCTCTTGCCGCTGCCGCTGCATACAGGATATTTTCTGAATTGCCGGAGGTGGTGATGCCTAAGAACACATCGCCTTCCTTCCCATAGACGCATACCTGCTGGGCGTATCCCATACTGCCGTCTACATCATTAGAAAATGCCGTTGTCAGCGCCGGGTGGCCCGTCAGGGCAATAGCCGGAAGGCCGCCCTGTAAGCAGGCTGCCAGCTTCGGCCCAAGCTCCGGGTCCGCCGCCTCAAGCCGCTTTGCATATTCCGGCGATACCGGTCTTTTTTTGACAAATCCCTTCATCAGTTCTCCCACGATATGTTCGCTGTCCGCACAACTTCCGCCATTTCCGGCGATGAGAAGCTTTCCGCCCTGCTCAAAACAGCTGCGCAAAATCTCATACGCCTTAAAAATATCATTTTCAATGGCCTCTACTGCCTGATAACGCCGGATCAGATCTTTAAGAATCTGTTTCTCATCTCTGCTGTCCATCCCTTTACCTCTCTTTTCTGCTTCGGGAATCCTCAGTTCCCGGTGTATATACTGCCTCCTGGTATGCGCCGCCCCGTTCCCTGACAGCTGTTTCCTGATCCTGCTTCAGGATCCAGTCTGCCGCCTGATCCAGAGTATCCGCATAATAGTCATAAGGCGGTACCTTCGTTTCCTCTGCCAGACATTTTTCATGGAGTTCTTTTCCATATCCGGTTCCTACCAGAACAGAGAAAACGCCGTAATTTTGGCCGGCCCTGGTATCCAGAAGCTTATCTCCTATCATATAAGAATGGGCTTTGTCCACTGCAAACTGCTCCTCTGCCTGTAAAAACATCCCAATCCCCGGTTTCCTGCATAAGCAGTTCTTTTTGTAGTCTCCAATGCCGTGAACCGGATGGTGGGGACAGTAGTAAAAGCCGTCGATTTCTGCTCCAAAATCAGCCAGAAGTCCGTTCATATACTGATGAAGAGCTTTTACGTCCTCCTCCCTGTAGTAGCCTCTGGCCACTCCGGCCTGATTGGTGATTACCACCAGCTTAAAGCCTGCCTCCTTAAGCCGTGCCAGGGCCTGGGGCACTCCCGGCAAAAGGCGCATATCTTCCGGACGGTGAAGGTAATTTACCTCCTCATTGAGGGTTCCGTCTCTGTCTAAAAATACAATTTTTTCCATTTTATTTCCCAACTACAGCTCAAATGTATAGGTTCCGTTCGGCATCTGTACCTTTACCTGCTCGTACTTCCATCGGCCCTCATCCGCTACCCAGCTCTGAGCGCCCCGCAGTTCAAAGTTCCAGTCTGCCAGCTGGCCGCCTGCCTGCTCCATGCGGGCCGCCACCTTATGACGTACATTGTAGGGGCAGTACATAAGCAGATAGCCTCCGCCGCCGGCTCCTAAAAGCTTTCCTCCCAGCGCTCCGGCCCTGATGGCCTCCTCATAAAGCATATCGATCTGGGGGCTTGTGATCTTGCTGCTCATGCGCTTTTTGCTTCTCCAGCCGTAATCGAGAAGCTTTCCGAAGCTGTGGAGATTTCCTTTTAAAAGTTCGTCCTTCATGGCATAGGCCAGTGCCTTTACCTCACACATGGCGTCAAAGGCATCCTTTTTCTCATAATTCTGAACCTGGTCCTTGATGATATTGGCAGAAACATGGATCTTTCCCGTGTAGCAGAGAAGAAGGTTGTACTGCAGTTCGTGGATAATATCCTTCTTAATACGCAGGGGATTTACTACCACATCGTTGCGGCCGTGAAATTCGATGAAATTAAAGCCGCCGAAAGCCGCAGCATACTGGTCCTGATAGCCGCCGTCGATCTTCAGATCCAGCCGCTCTACCTGATACGCCAGATCTGCCATGGCATAGGCATCCATCATTATGCCCTTCCATCGGGCCATAGCCGTCAGCATGGCAACCATCACCGTAGAGGAGGTTCCGAGGCCGGAGCCTGGAGGCGCGTCGCACTGCAGATAGACCTCGCAGCCCTGGCTGATCTCCATTGCTTTTAAGGCCGCTGTTACAAGATCCAGGCGGCCGTCATAGACGTAGTTTTCCTTTGTATTGTATTTTACTGTCATATCAAAATCCAGGGAATGAACGATGATCTGATCGTCCTCTCTGGGAACGATGGAACAATAGGCGTATTTGTTGATGGTGCTGCCGATAATAGCACCGCCCTGCTCCTCACAGAAGGGGGCCACATCGGTGCCTCCTCCGCCGAAACTGACACGCAGGGGCGCTCTGCCTCTGATTACCATAGCTTACTCCTCTCTTGTCTGCCTGATATCCGGCTTTTTCCGGTGTTCTACCGGACAACTCCTGTCTCCACATCCTTCTGGAACTGGAAATAGGCCTCCGGGATACCGATATCAATAAAATAGCCGTCATTTACAAAGCCGCCCAGACGCTTTCCTTCCAAAAGCCAGCAGGGAATCCGGTCGTTTTCCAGAGATACCTTTCCCTCCGGAATCTCATCAAGAAGGCTTCTCTTCATCAGGTAAATGCCGCCGTTGATGGTGCCGGGTCTTGCTGCTTCCGTTTTTTCGTTGAAGCCTGTAAGGATTCCGTTTTCATCTAAGACCGCCTGACCATAGCGGGATACGTCAGGAACTCTGCGCAGAACCAGAGCCATGTCCAGTTTCTGTTCGTTCTGCTGCCTTACCAGCCTTGTATAATCAATCTGGTAAAATGTGTCTGCATTGAGGACGAAAAAACAATCCTCAGTAATGTATCTTCCTGCGTTTTTGATGGCTCCGGCTGTACCTAAGAGCGTCTCTTCATAAGCGTAGGAGGCGCGGAAACCGAAAGCATTTCCATCTTTAAAATGTTCTTCCACCATGGAACCTTTGTAGCCTACGGCAAAAATGATGTCTGTGACACCATTTCGCACCAGTTCCCTGGTGACGTATTCCATGAAGGGCTTTTCCTGTATGAGAGCCATTGGCTTTGGCCGGTCGCTTACTACGCTGCGAAGCCGGGTTCCAAGGCCTCCGGCCAGAAGTATTGCCTGCATTGTGGGATCCTCCTGTTTGTTTGAGTTGGTTTTTTGTGGGGGCTGACGCCAGTTCGCAGCGCCAACCTCGAAAACGCAGTGCGTTTCCTCGGTCGCGGGCTTGCGCCCTATAGCCATACAGGCTTTCACCGCCAAAAGCAAGCGAGCTTGCTTTTGGCAGCGTAAGCCTGTATGGCTGCACTGCTTATCGCTGTCGCGAAAAGTCTTTTTCTATGACTTTCCAGGCGCTTTCCAGGCTGAAGTGTTTCTTTATATAGTCCTGGGCCGCAAGACACATCTGACGGCAGCGGGCGGGGTCGCTGTAGAGGGCGGCTGTCTTCTCGGCAAATGCCTGGGGATCGTTTTCCGTCTCCAGAACAGTTTCCACCTCCGGAATTCCTTCTGCTCCTGTACTGGTTGTGACAATGGGCGCTCCATTGTAGAGGGCTTCTACCACTTTGCCCTTTACACCGGCACCGTACCGCAGAGGCACTACCACCACCCTGCAGACAGAGTAAAGTCTGGCCAGCTCTTCCTCACTGACAAAACCCTTGATAATGATGCCGTTTCCCGGCTGCTCCAGCGCTTTTATCTCATCCGTTACCTTGGAACCCACTACATAGAAATTCACATCCGGCAGCTTTTTACGGATCTCTGGGAAAATTTCCCTTGCAAACCACAGCACCGCGTCCGCATTCGGCGGATGGGCGAAACCTCCTACAAACAGCAGTCCTTCCCTCTTTTCAAAGTCCTCCCTGATATCGGTCAGAAATTCATCGTATACATAGGCAGTAATGGCCTTTGCCGGAATCTCAGGATCGATCTGATGGATAGCGTCGATCTCCACATAAGACGGGTAGTAGGAAACCTCCGCCTTGCGCATCATGGAAAGCTCGATGGCTCTCCAGTAATCCGCCTCCCGCTTGATGCTTATATCTCCAGTCAGCTCATACTCCCGGCCCAGACGCAGGAAATGAAGGTCATGGCCGTAGTAGATCACTTTGATATTTGTATTTTCCTTAATAAAGTCCACATATTTGGTGGCAATGTGAGGACGGTTTAAGTAAGCGAAATCAATCTCATCCCCATTCTTCTTTAACCAGTCCCAGATACCGCAAGCCCACTCATCTCCGTAAAGAATTTCAATTCCCATCTGCTGCAGCATCGTGGAATACGGCTCTTCATGGAGGAAATTATCTCCCAGGAATTTAACCACATATCCCTTTTTTAAGAACATTTTCAGATACTGATAGGTGGTTTTGGAACCTGCGTCCTTATCAAAGGTAGGCACATAATGGTCTACTACCAGGATTACCTTCTTGCCCTGACTGCGCTCTCTGGCTCTGAAAGGATTGGGACTGCCGTCATTGACGCTCTGTTTCTTAAACTCATCCGCCCATTTTTCCCGGAGTTTTCTGCTGTTTTCCACCTGATACCGTTTCAGGCCTGTGCCGTTTACATCCGTGCCATTGGACACGCCTTCAAAATGAATCACCTTAGACAGCGGCTGATACACTACCCGCAGACCGGCTTTTCTCACCTCAAAGGCAAGATCGGAATCTTCACAGTACGCAGGCGCAAACCGCTCATCAAAGCCTCCAATCTGCTTCCACAGCCTAACAGACAGCAGAATGGCAGCGCCGGATATATAATCCACATCCTTAACATAATTATATTCCGCCTTATTCGGGTCGTCCAGGCGGCCGTAGTTCCAGCCAGATCCATCGCTCCAGAGAATACCGCCCGCCTCCTGAAGCCGTCCGTCGGGATACACAAGCTTGGAGCCCACCATACCGATGGAAGGATCTGACTCGATCAGCGTTACCAGAGAAGAAAGCCACCCTTCCGTCACCTTGGTATCATTATTTAAAAACATGATGTATTTGCCTCTGGCCGCCTTTGCCGCCTGATTGCAGTTCCTTAAAAAGCCCTGATTCGTCTTGTTGCGGCAGATCACCAGACCGTCCGCAAATTTGCCGATCTCAGCGGTAGCATCGGTGGAAACGTCATCTGCAATAATAACCTCATAGGTCACATCCTTTGTACACTCCAGAATGGACTGAAGGCAGGCATAGGTATAATGGATCTGGTTGTAGCAGGGGATCACAATGGACACCAGAGGCCCTTCCCAGCCGTCCGGCCCCTCTTTTCCTTCGCCGGGATACTGCGGGAAGGAGAGACGGCCGCCTGTTAAATAGCCTTCGCCGATCTTGAAATCCCCCTCGATCCGGTTGCGTCCCTCTTTCGTTGCATACATCTTTATATATTTTGCCGGATGGCGCACGGTATGAAAACAGTAGTTTAAAACTTTCCGTTTTCTCGTTCCCCTGGGGAAAGCCCGGTTTACCTGGACGCCCAGCTTACGGCGGAGCTTGTATATGAGCGCTTCGTGGCCATTGAGATAGGTTGCCAGCTTGCCCAGTTCATCGATCTCATGGCGCAGATCCCGGATCATGATTTCAAGATTCTTAACATGATTATTGGTAAGGCGCAGGATCTCCTGATCCTTCTTGATCTGGATGTTGCGCTCCTCCACCTCTTCCTGAAGCTGATTGATCCGATCCCTGGCCTGGGCCAGTTCCTTCTCCTGAGCCTTTAACTCTTCCAGCGTTACCAGGCGCTGCCTGTAATTGCCCATATAGCCCTGTGTGCCGTCGCCGTGTACCCAGGACTGGAAGGATTCTTCCATGGCGGCATACAAAGCGGCCGTATCCCCGTCAATGCCGAACTCCCGTAAGAACTCTGCCGCATTTTCATAGGACATCAGCCCTTCATACTTATAGTAGAAATAAACCAGGCTGCGGTATCGCACAAAACCTGCCGGCACTGGAAAATCAAAGACCCACTCGTAGTCCAGACAGTAAAGCTTCCCTTCACTGGTCATCAGATTTTCAAACAGGCCGTCAATATTGCTGACTTCATAGGAGGCATCAGAAAATCCTGACAGTTTCTCTGCCAGAGAGGTCTCCTGGCCTTCCCCCTCCTGTTCTCTTCCAAACACCTCAAGAAACTCCGGCGTCACCTCAAAGGGCTCTTTGCGCACCTTTGCCATTCCAAACACCGTCTCCATCGCAGCCTCAATGGCTCTAACCGGTGCCCTTTTTCCACGGATCTGCTCTCCCAGCTCCTCTGCCAGGGTTTTCCCCGTCAGAAAAGCAAAGCGCACCGCCTTTTTATCCTCTGTAAAATAAGGCTCCAGCACGCGGACTTCCTGGTTTACAGCCGACAGTTTTTTATATTTTTCCTCCATAGAGGTGATGTGGGATGAGGACTCCTGGGTCAGAGCCGCCTTTTCTACGTATGGTTTTCCATTTTCTTCCAGTATTCTGGTGCGGATCTGAAACTGCGGCTTTCTGGTGCGGTTATATTTTGCAAAAACCGTCTGAAAGGACACCGCAGCCTTAGAAGCCACCGCCAGATAGGCATTGGCAAAAAGGCCAAAGGCGTTTTCCTGAACCAGCTTATCGGAAATCTCATCCTCATGGATGCAGGCCCAGCGCTGACGGTCATAAACAGCCGTCACATGGGGAATATCGCCTTTTCCAGGCATATATCGGTCCGAGTAAACGGTCTGCGCCCGCTTATACTCCGGCATCGGATAATAAAAATCAACCTTTGCAAGGCCTGCCTCCCGAAAAGCTGCCTCCAGTTCTCCCCTGGTAAAAGCACTCTCCTCCTCATCATGGACCGCGCCGGATAAAAAGCAGAGCCCCAGCGCATTTTCACAGGAAAACAGCAGACGTCCCGTATCATTTAAGTATCCAGCCGCCTCCTTTACGAATGAAACCAGATCCATATCCGGCCGGGACGCCTCTGCAATCACCAGATCAAAGGCGGCCTGTTTCCCGCTTTTTTCCTTTTCCCACTGTGCCTGCTTTATATAGGAAATATTCGTTTCTGCGCTGTTTCTCTGTTCATTAACCGCCAGATTCTCATCCAGTCTGTCTGTCACGGTCACATGGCCGCAGCGCTTTGCCAGAAGGCCCGTAAGGGCTCCATATCCTGAGCTAAGCTGAAGCACCTCTTTGCAGCCCTTAAGATCCATCCAGTCAATCAGGTTCTGGCGGATGTCAGAAAGAGCATAGAGAACCTCCGGCCGGTTGTCATTTTCAAGAATGGCCTGAATCGCCGTCTCGTCAGAGCCGTATTTTTTAAAGAGATCCAGGATCTCATAGCTTATATCATTCATCTGTGTTCCTCTTTTCCGCTTTTACCTGGGACTCCATGTCGTAGACGCCAACGGTATTTTTATTGGAGATCACCGTAAGGTTCGTCACATCATAAAGGCGGTGATATACCACGTGCTCTCCCGCCTCAAAGCCGGTGCAGCTCATACTCAGAAGGTACTCTCCTCCCTGAAGAGTCATTTTCTGGGTAAATTCCACTACATATTCGTCCCCGTTCTTTACAGGCTTGATGTCCGCGCCCTCAAACATGGTATTGGTTCCCGTAAGCTCCGTTCCCTTTTTGTCCTTGATCGTATAGGTAAAAATAGGGGCCGGAATATCCGCGTGGAAACGGATGCACTCACGGATGGTAAATTCCTCTCCCTTAAGGAGAAGGTTCGTAATGTTTCCTCTGGCATCAATCAGGCCCAGATCATAAATCTCTGCCCGGCCATCGCCGTATTCCGTACGGTCGGCATTGATGGTCAGCTGATCGCGCATGAGACCTTTGTAAGCCGCCGGGGCAGAACCCGCGCCGTCCCCGGAAAGAAATTCCTTCTTTGCAACCTGGTCCGCCACAAGGCTGTCCACATCCATGCCGCCAAAAAAGTCAGAAAGCAAGCCTCCGCTCCGGCCTGCGTCTGCATTTTCCCCGGAAGGGGCCGCCTCAGAAACAGCAGCCGTACTCTGTGCTTCCAGCTCTGCCTTCAGATCCTCCAGTTTTCCGGCCAGAATCTTCTTATACATATCCACTACCCTGCCAGCCGGCCCCTGAGCAATAAACTCGCCCTTGTGAAGCAGAACCACCCGATCGCAGTACTTGATAATACTCCCCATATCATGAGTTACCATCAGTATGGTAGTACCCTTTTTGCGGATTTCCTCCATACGGCGGTAGCATTTGGACTGGAAAAACACATCGCCCACAGACAAGGCCTCATCCACGATCAGGATCTCAGGATCCACATTGATGGCAAGCGCAAATGCCAGACGGACGAACATACCGCTGGAATAGGTCTTTACCGGCTGATGCACAAAGTCCCCGATCTCCGCAAACTCCAGGATATCCTGAAGCTTGGCATCCATCTCTTTTCTGGTGTAGCCCATCATGGTACCGTTCATATATATATTTTCAATTCCGGTATAGTCCATATTAAAACCGGCTCCAAGTTCCAAAAGAGCGGAAATCTTTCCGTTTACATCCACCTGTCCCGTGGTGGGAGTCAGTACGCCGGTAATGATCTTTAGGATCGTAGATTTGCCGGAGCCATTCGTTCCGATGATCCCCACGGTCTCGCCTTTCTTTACCTCAAAGGAAAGGCCGCTTAACGCATAAAAATCCCTGTGGTAATTCTTATGAGAAAAACTTACTGACTCCTTTAACCGGTCAACGGGCTTATCATACAGCCGGTACACCTTGGTCACGTCCCGGACGCTGATGGCATTTTCCTGTTCTCTAACTTCCATATCTATCTCCATATCTAGTCACATGACTGCATAGTTTTCCACTTTAGGCATAAGTATACCATAAAATGTCAAGTTTTTATACTGGTAAAAAGAATAAGTTTTGGTTGGGGCGGATGGAGGAAACAGACAGATCATATTGGGAGCCTCCCGGCTCCCTTTACAAAAGCTTTGCCAGTGTTTCCGGCTATGGTACGTCTCCGGCTGATTTTCCGTAATGCACATAGCTTAAGGTAAGCTCATGATCCACAGGCGGTTTCCTTAAGATCAGAGAGATTTCTCCTTGTTTCCATCGTTCCCTCTCCTGCCGTTTCCAGAAATCACCATACCAATCAGCGTCTGAGCCTCTCTTGTAAGAAATTTATTTTTATGGTATATAATGGAAAACTTTCTGGCTAGTTCCAGCCCCCTGATGGAAAATTTACTGATCTCTCCAGCCTCTAAGCCAGCCCGCACCAGATAGTTGGGCAAAAGGGACAGCCCCAGCCCCGCCTTTACGCCTTCAAGGAGAACCTGATTGCTGACGCTCTCCCACAAGGGCTGAACAGAAATTTCCCTGGCCGCCAGGATCCCCTCAAAAATCTCCCGGCTGGCGCTGCCTTTCTCCCGCAGAATCATCTCCTGTCCCACCAGGCATTCCGCAGATCCCAGTGTCTTTTTGGCAAACGGATGATCTGGAGGACAGATAAATATCAGTTTATCCCCCGGAAATGTTTCACACTGGATATAAGGGCTGTGAATGGTTCCCTCGATGATGCCTATATCGATCTCATTTTCCAGGAGCTTCTGCTCTATCGTTCCGGAATTTCCCACCGCTGCCTGAACCTTCAGCGTCGGAAATTCTTCCTTCAGCGCCTTAATATATCCCGGAAGCAGGTAGGAACCAATGGTAATGCTGGCTCCGACCCGCAGACTTCCCGCCGACCGGCCGCCGCGGATCCCCTGCTCCATCTCATCAAACAGCGCGATAATGTGTCTGGCATATTCCAGGGTCTGGCGCCCGCTGTCGGTCATGTAAAGGCGTCGGGAAATCCGGTCAAACAGCCGTACGCCGTAATAACGCTCCATTTCTGAAACAGCGAGACTGATGGAAGGCTGGGCAATATAAAGCTTTTTTGCAGCTGCAGTCATGCTGCCTGTTTCACAGACTGTAACATAGATTCTTAAATGGCGCAGGGTCATCCTGTTTCCTCTTCCTTTCTTCCCTCCAAAGACTATTCCTCAGTAAATGTATCCTATTTCCCGGTTCCTTGGGCTGTTTTCTTTCCTGTGCTGCCGGGCCGTCTGAGTTTTTATAATATTTTCATTATATAGATTATAATATTATAGTATTTTACATATGTGTTTGCAAGCCTTATAGTAAAAATGCCTGTTAGATTGCAGCCATATTTCCGCATAAATTGCCGTATAACGGAATAGCTGCGTTAAATTAACAGGCAGACAAATATTATTTTCAATGAAAAAGGAGTCTGCTATGGAATCAACTGTACACCATGAAACGCGTTCCGTTATTCTTCGGAAACTGTTCATTTCCACGTTTTACTTAAGCGCCTTTACCTTTGGCGGCGGCTATGTGATTGTTACCCTCATGAAAAAAACCTTTGTAGATCAGTACCATTGGATCGACGAGGAAGAAATGCTGGATCTGGTGGCTATTGCCCAGTCCTGCCCCGGAGCGATTGCTGTCAACGGGGCGATTGTGGTGGGCTACAAGCTGGCGGGAATACCTGGCGTTCTCACCTCTGTACTTGCTACTGTGATTCCTCCCTTTACCATACTGTCTCTGATCTCCTTCTGCTACACTGCCTTCCGTTCCAATCAGTATGTAGGATGGATGCTAAATGGTATGCAGTCCGGCGTAGGCGCTGTGATCATGGAGGTGGTCTGGGAAATGTCATCAGGTATCGTAAAGGAAAAACAGGCCGGCCCTCTTATTATCATGGCGGCAGCCTTTATTGCAAATTACATTTTCGGCGTCAGCGCTGTTATCATCATCCTGTTTTGCATCGCTCTTGGCGTTGCGGTCACACTGCGCCGTGAAAAACAGCAGAAAGGAGGCACTTTATGATCTATTTACAGCTTTTTTTAAGTTTCCTTCAAATCGGAGCCTTCAGCTTCGGCGGAGGCTATGCAGCCATGCCTTTGATCCAGAATCAGGTGGTCCAGCTTCATCCCTGGCTGACCCAGTCGGAATTTACCGATCTGATTACCATTTCCCAGATGACCCCAGGCCCCATCGCAGTCAATTCCGCCACCTTTGTAGGCACCCGGATCGCAGGTATGCCGGGAGCACTGGTCGCTACCTTTGGCTGTGTGCTTCCTTCCTGTATCCTGGTCACGGTACTGGCAAAAATTTATCTGCGTTACCGTAACCTGAGCCTGCTCCAGGGCATTTTAAAATCTCTTCGGCCCGCTGTCATTGCAATGATCGCCGCCGCCGGAGTCAGTATCCTGGTCACTGCCTTCTGGGGCGGCGCGGTTTCGGGCACAGATATAAAAACGCTTGCCGCAAATACCAATCTGCGTGCAGCGGGGATCTTCCTGGTTTCCCTGGCTCTGCTTATCAAATGTAAAATGAATCCCATCCATGTGATGCTGCTCTCCGGCGCAGCGGAGGTTGCAATACAGCTTATGATGAAAATGTTATAGCTGCCATCTGACTGACACAGGAAAATATTTTTATGTTTCGTGACTTTTATCACATAAAAACAGGTATATCTGTGGTATCCTATCTATAACAATGAAAACAGCGATGTACCTTTGGAGGTACTCATCAACAGGAGGTATATATATGGCACTGACACATCTCACATCCGCAACCTTTGACCAGGCAGTAAACGCAGGCGATGACGTAGTAGTGGTGGATTTCTTCGCTACCTGGTGCGGCCCCTGCAAAATGCTGGCTCCCGCAGTAGAGCGCATGGCAGAACTTCACCCTGAAGCTCATTTCTACAAGGTAGATATCGATGAGGAAATGGATCTGGCATCCCGTTTCCAGGTCATGAGCGTTCCTACCCTGATCTACTTTAAAAACGGTCAGGAAGTAAACAAGACCGTAGGCCTTATCTCTCCGGCCGAACTGGAGGCTGCACTGGAAAAAGCAAAATAATTATAAGCCACACAGAAAAGAGCGGCAGCGTTTTAGGCTGCCGCTCTTTGACTGTCTGCTTTCCGCTATACGTAATTCCCATTCTCCTTCAGCCACTGCCTTCTTGCCTTATAGTCCGGGAGAATCTCTGCCACCTGCGCCCAGAAACGGCTTGAATGGTTCATTTCCCTTCGGTGGGACAGCTCATGGACGACCACATAGTCTAAAATCTCCGGCGGCATCAGGATCAGCTTCCAGTGAAAATTCAAATTTCCTTCCCCGCTGCAGCTGCCCCAGCGGGTCTTTGCAGCACGGATGGAAATACGTCCGTAGGTAACGCCCATCCGTCTTGCAAAATAGGCCGTCCGCTCTGTGATCCGCTTGCGGGCCTGACGGCGGTAGAACGCCTCAATCTCAGGATGACCCTCATAATCATGAGGAGACGCGCCTGCCAGGCGGCTTCGTTTCTGCTGGGTGAGAAACCATTTTTCCACAATCCATTCCTGACGATCCCGGACAAAGTCCATAACGACCGAATCCCCAATCCCCTCAGGAACCCGTATCACAGCCTGGCCGTCAGCTTTTATCTCAAGCCCCAGCGTCCGGCGGCGGGAATAGATCACCTGCGCAGAAATCACGCCTTCCTTATCGCCCTGCCGCCATCCCACCTCTATTTTCTGTATCATATCGCGCCCTGTTACAGCACATCTGAAAAATGCGGCCGCAGCTTTTTAAACATTTTTAGGCCGCCCAACAGTACGATCAGAGTGAAGGCCCAGTAATACAGCGTCAGCTTAGGCCGCTCCCAAAACCAGTTTCCGGTAATCATGCTGTCTTTGTAGCCAGTGACGATATAGTAGAAGGGATTGATCTTAAACAGGGTTTCGATCCAGGGAATCCGGTCTGTAAACATGGACTCATGGTACATGATAGGGCTGAGCCAGATGCCAAACTGAAGAAAGATCCCTACAATCTGAGCCATATCCTTAAAAAATACGTTCACGGAGGCAGTAAAATATCCCAGTCCCAAAGCCAGCACAGAGGCCGAAAAGGTGTAGTAGAGAACCTGGATCCAGGTGATCCGCACCGGCATACCTGCGATCAGATACATCCCGGCCATGATCAGCACGAAAAATCCATGGACTAACAGACTGGAAATCAGCTTGATAATCGGCAGGATCTCTACCTGAAAGACTACCTTTTTTACCAGATAGCTGTATTCCTGCAGACAGCCCGTTTCCGTATTCAGTGCCTCGCTGAAGAAAAACCAGGGCACAATACCGGGCACCAGCCATACCACATAGCTTACTCCGGGTACGGGAGGCGGCGATTTAAAACCGATGCCGAAGATTACAGCGTAGATCACTACTGTCACTACCGGCTGGATAAACATCCACACAATGCCGAAGTAAGAGCCTACGAACCGTTTTCTGAAATCCGCCTTACCAAGATCCCATATAAGTTTCCGTTTTCTGACGATCTCTTTCAGCAGAGAAATTACATAATTCATACGTCTGCATCCTTTGCCATTAGAATTTAAAGGTATCCTTAAGGCCGCTCCACTTCTTGTCCTTTTCGGAAATGATCAGTTCCATATCCGGCTCAATGGGCCACTCAACGCCGATCTGGGGATCGCTCCAGAGCAGACCGCCTTCATCGCCGGGATGATAGAAGTCTGTGCACTTGTAGGCAAACTCCGCCTCATCGGACAGGACTAAGAACCCATGTGCAAAGCCCTCAGGAATGTAAAACTGCTTCTTGTTCTCAGCGGATAAGGTAACGCCGAACCATTTTCCATAGGTTTTGGAATCAGAGCGCAAATCCACCGCAACATCAAACACTGTTCCGCGAACAGCACGCACCAGCTTGCCCTGGGGGTACTGCTTCTGAAAATGGAGGCCTCTCAAAACGCCCTTTACAGACATGGACTGGTTGTCCTGAACAAAGGTCATGTCCAGCCCTGCCTCCTTAAAGTCGTTCTGGTTATAGGTTTCCATAAAATATCCTCTTTCATCCTTAAATACAGCAGGCTCAATCACATAAAGGCCCTCGATATCGCAGGCTGTTACTTTAATCTTTCCCATATTTCTTTTTCTCCTTTTATTGTTTTGCCGTCAGCGGACAGGGAGACACTCTCAAGCCGCATTTTGGCCGTGTAAATGTGTTTTCCACATCTATCAGGAAATTCTACCACGTTATCCACATGGTTGCAACTGTTTATACCCTGCATTCTCTTATCCCCAGGCGCAGATGCGCCTCTACAGCCGCAGACACACCACTGCAAAAATGCGCACCGCCACATATACGTCCATTGCCATGATTCCATAAAGCAGTCCCCGGTCATCGTTTCCTGTTCGGACCACCCGGTTATTTTTTATGGTAAGAAGCAACGCCGGAAGCACGGGAAGGAGATATCGCCCCTGGACGCCTTCGATCATGGAAGCGCTTCTGGGTGTCCAGGCAAGAAGCATGGAAAACATCAGCGCGCCCAGCACTAAAACGGCCAGACAACCGATCCAGATCCGGTCTCCTGCCTTCATCTGTACAGTCTCTTCTGGCTTTTTTAAGGCCAAGATCACTAAAATAGCTGTAAGCGCCAGGATAACAGCCGCAGGGGTATTTAAAACCGGATCCTGATTCCCCAGCGAACCGCCGATCATCCCCTCAAACAGCTGGGTTCCCTTCCATACAAAGGTATCGTAGCACAGCTTGAGTACATGGACGGGGCGGTGAAGCAGTTCCGCAAAGGTATACCCTGTCTCTCCCGCCCAGGCAATATAACTGTCCTCTGCTTTTGTATACATAGACACAGTTCCCAGATTAACTGCAGCCATGGCACACAGAAACGCTCCCAGTACCGCGGCGGCAGATCCCAGCCACCGGCCCCAGCCGCCAAATTTCCTTACAGGGATCAGAAGGCAAAGACCCGCGATCACACCATAGACCATTTTGCAGGGCCCCATGACCGCCAGGGTCAGAGCCAGCAAAGCCACATCTTTAAGCAGCACACGCCTGGCCCGATAAGCCAGATCCAGAGACAGAGCCGTAAAATAACCGCAGAGGGCCGTGATCAGCACATCATATGACAGTGAGGATACCAGGTGCAGGTTCATCGGCAGCAGATATACGCCGAAAACCACCGTCTTTCCAAAGGGGAGACGCTTTAAGGTCTGACGGCCTGCTGCGGCGAAAAATGCCAGATTAAAAAGCCGCCCCATATACAAAAGGCCCAGGCTTCCCAGGCCAAGCACTCTTGCAAGAGTAAACCCCAGCGCCTGAGGCAGATAAGCAAGGGGGGTGGTGCGGACGGATGGCTGGTAGGAAACGGCCGTATCGTTGGCCATGTCTGCAGGCTTTGCTGCTCCCGCCTGATACGTCTCCGGCTCCTTATATCCATCTGCTCCTGTTATCTCCTCGTGGAGCCTTTGATACGTCCCCTCTGTCAGCTCCTGCCCCAGGATCACGGCATCATTTCCGTTCCCGGTTTCCGTCCCATCGTCGGCCAGCACATCGTTTACATCCTCCAGCCAGGCATCCTCTGCCCGAATCCGGATCAGCCCGTTTTCATTCACCGCCTCACGGCCCATCAGCCGGCTGGACAGCTCATAGGCGCTGATATAGTGGCTTACCTCATCAGGAGCCGAAAGGGGCGGCAGCACCAGCGTATAGACCAGTCCCAGTGCGGCCACAGAAACCACAAACAGCGTTTCCAGCTTCATTTTCCTGCGGATGAAAAGCTCTATCCCCAGACCTGCCGTCACTGCCAGCGCCAGCACCGCCAGCCCTGCGTACCACCCGTACAGCCAGCGCTCTCCCGTTTCCGTCACCGAATTTTCCACATCCAGTCCATGCCACAAACACAGTGCGGCTATGACCAGCGGCCCGGCAAGCCAGCCCCAGCGGGCATACAGGCTGTTTTTCTCTTTCCCGCCAGCCACATCTGCCTGCGCTGTGCCGGCGTCTTGCAGGCTCATATTTTTTCCTTTTTTTTCCATTTTATTCATGCCGCCGTACCTGCTCCGCCGGGTCATTTGCCTCTGTCAGCGCCCTCACAGGTTCCTCCTGTTTCGGCGCTTTCTCTGACGCCTCCATGCACTCCCGGCGCATTTCCTCCTCCATGCGTTTCTCAAGGGCAAGCTTCTGCACCAGCTCCCTCTGGCGGGTTTCGAGCTGGGAAAGCTGCACCGTTATGCCGAACAGCTTCACAATCAGCAGGAAAATCATAAAAAGGAAAAGAAAGTTTGCGGTAGAATAAATCCCCAGAAGCCTTGCGCACAGATCCGCCACTGACGGAAAAACGGCAAATACCACCAGCATTAAGGCCATGGCGGTCCAGAACAGGGCCGCCTCGATCTCCATCTTTGCCTGCCGTATCTTTCGCATCATAAATGCCATGGTAAATGCGGATACCAGGATCAGCATTACCCGCAGCATACCTGTCATCATAGTAAAACCCCGCTTTCTAAGCCTGCCTAGCGCACCGGCTGTTTTTTCCAGTATTCCCGGTTCATGGTACACTTAAGGATCATCCACCCCGGCAGCAGACGGTAACATTTTCCAGCTCGGTATCCCAGATACTTAAACCCGCTTTTTACCACCAGTCCCGGCACCAGCCAGGGCTTCTTCTGACGTATCAGAAAACGGGCCGTGGATTTCACCAGCCGGATACCTTCGCTCTCTGATCGGATACCGTTAAATATTTCCGGGTGATCCGCCTGAGACACCGCAAGATCAAAATTCCGCTTAAACTGCTGTCTGCAGTTGTAGTTGTGAGAATGGATCACCCTGGCCTCTGCCGCATAAGCCACCGCATAATCATCCTGGAGCACCGCCCTGCCTGCAAAGATCATATCCTCATTGAAAATGGTTCTGCGTATAAATCCTCCCTGAAACCAGAATTTCTCCCTGTCATAGGCGCAGCACACATTGGACGCAAAAAAGGTCTTGATTCCCAGACGTTTTAAATCTGCCTTTGTCTTAACGCAGCTCTCCTCCGGGTAGTTAAACGAACGGGTATACCGCTCCGCAAGGGCGCAGTCCTTATCCGGCAGCTGCCTTGCATATGCCATAATCACCGCCTCGCCCTCCGGCCCTCTCTGAGCAAATGCCTTTACCAGCTCTTCGATGAGATGCTCATCCGCCGGAACTGCGTCGTCCGTCATAAACACCACGATATCTGCCCGGCTGAGCTTCATTCCCCGGTTTCTGGTATCTCCATGATCAAACTCCTCCTTGGTCAGATGGTGGACCTCCAGATTCCCAATTCCCTCAAAGCCATGGTCATTCCAGAAGGACTTTTCCGTATTCATCACAATGACCTTTCCCACTGGCCAGGTCTGACGCTCCAGCATTTTCAAAAGCCTGGAAAATTTCTTTCCCGGCTTGTAGGCGGGGATCACCACATCCACCTTTAAGCGGCGGCCCGTCTCATTTTTCCTAAACCATTCTTCCATCGGCGCTCTCTCCTTTTACCTCTCCGCTTTCACAGCCGTCATCGGCTCAGGCCCTTAGCCGTGCACAGACCAAAGCCCAAGCATAATCCCCCCATCAGCACCACATAGCAAAGAGCCGCTCCGTTGATGCCAAAGGCGCCCACAAAAGCGCCTGACAGTACGGCCGCAGCCGCGGCCCCTGCCGCATATACAAAAAATACCGCCTTCTGCCTGCGCATGATTACCAGGGCATAGTACATGAGATTAGCCAGGGCATAAAAACCGCCTCCCAGTACAATACCCGCAAACGCCCAAAAATAGGCGGTCAGAACTCCGGGTTCTCCGCCCATGATCCCCTCCATCACTGAAAGAACCCATTTTCCAAGAATCAGAGTCCCTCCCACCGCCAAAACGGTCAGCGCTCCGATCACCATGCCGATCCTTAAAAGCGTCTCCTTAAAAGATTTCTTTTCTCCCTTTACCCACAGCCCGGTCAGAGTGGTCAGATAAGGGCGGATCACGAAATTCGCTACCATATAGATAACAGAGGTAGGCATAAAAATCAAGTTAAAATAACCGGACGCCGCATTATTCATCCTGGCGTCAATGGCATACTTGGCCGAGGAGAAAATATAAAAATCAAGGAAAACGGATACAAACAGAAAACCGGTGCTGCGAAACAGCTTCACGCACCGTCCTTTTTGGGTTTCCCATTTCACGCCTGGAAGGGCGCGGATCACGTCCAGATCAAACAGGGCCACTCCCCCTATCTGGGCTGCCACCGCCGCCGTACAGGCAAAAATCAGCTGATCAAAGACTGCCAGCGTTACAGTAAAAACAGCCACAGAAAAAATTGTTCGGAAAAAATTGGATTTTCCTGTAAGATACAGACTGCCCTGACGCTGAAATTCTGATTCATACACATCCGCATACCCGTCCACCACCTTATAGATCACCAGAAGAAACAGGATGGCGCATTTTTTTTCATCATAGTCTCCGATCCCCCCCATATAGGCCCCATGACGCAGCAGAAGGAACACGGCTCCGGCCGCCAGGGCCATAAGGCAGGTCACATTCCGGTGCCTGCGGTAGTCCCCGAAGGTATATTCCCTGTTTCCATCCGTGATCTGGTAGGGGCGAATGCCAAAGTAGGCCACCAGAAACAGCTGCTGCCCCAGAGTGGAAAAGCCGAAGGAAAAGATTCCTCCCTGCTCTTCACCTGCCAGCCGGATCACCAGAAAGGACAAAACCATGCTGGCAAAGGCGTATACAAAGCTGCCCGCTATATTCCACGCCATATTGGCCCGGTTTAAATTATCTCCCTTGTAAAGAAGGGCTTTTGTCATTCCCGTCATTTTCCTTTATCCCTTCCTGTGCCGTCTACTGCCGTTTTCTGAAATTCTGCACAACCAGGATTGAAAGCAGCATCCGCGCCATGTATTTTATTGCCGTAACGGGCTTCAGATAGCTCTCACCCGCCGTCCGGTCGTCAATGGTCACCTGAACCTCTGCTACCCTGGCTCCCTGATGGATCAGAAAGGAAATGGTATCCGGCTCCGGCCCATAGTTCAGATTCAGGGCAAATTCACCAATCATTTTCCGGTTAAAAAGGCGCATCCCTGAGGTGGGATCGCAAATCCTCGCCCCGGTAGTCAGGCGGATAGCGCCGCCGATAATCCGGCTTCCGATCATACGGGGCGACCAGCCCTTTGGCACGGTCACGAACCGGGAGCCGATCACAATGTCATAGCCCTGATCCATCTTCTCCCGCATAGCCTTGATAAATTCAGGCCGGTGCTGCCCATCGCCGTCAAACTGGATGGCATAGCGGTAGCCCTTTTCCCATGCGTATTTCATCCCTGCCTGAAAACAGCCCGCCAGTCCCAGATTCACCGGAAGATCCAAAAGGCGGTAGCCCCTCCGCCTGCAGATAGCCGCCGTCTGATCCTTTGACCCGTCATTGACTACGATATAGTCAAATTCCGGAAACTGATCGGTCAGCTGGTCCACCACCCGTTCGATATTCTGTTCCTCATTATATGCCGGTATTACAAGCAGCACCTTATCCATCTGTGTCATCCTCGTTTTCTGAAATGCTTATTATTCGGCTTCAGTCCCAGCACTCCCGTAAGGAACCGTACCTCAAAAAGAACCGCGTCCAGAAAAAGCCTGGCAGCCGTCAGCGCAGCAGAGCTCTGGCCGAGATAATTTTTATAATAATACAGCTTACTTTCATGAAGCAGCCTCTGTCTGTCCGCCGCCTTTTTATAGCTCCTGTCAATGGATACAGAGTGGGCGTGGACGTATCTGGCATCCGTAGCCAGGTATGCCTTCAGTCCCAGGGCCTTTAATTTCTGCCCCAGTACCTTTTCTTCATAATACAGGAAAATGTTTCGGTCAAAGAGTTCCTCCAAATCCCCCGGCGTAAAGCATCCGGTCTTTATCATAAAAAAAGACCCAGGCAGCGCGCCTACGATCCTGGCATCCTTATCTGTGCCTGCCGGCAGCTCCTTTAACGGAGTCTTTAAAACAGGCGCGAACACCCGTCTCAATACCGGAGCCGTATCAAAAAGATCCTTCCACATAGGCAGAAGATCCCAATAGGAAAACAGCTCATTGCCCTCTGTATCCGTCACAATGGCCGAGGCCACCGCTCCGTCCTCTTCCGTCTCCAGCACCTGATGCAGCCGCTTGATGCAGCGGTCAGTCACATGGATATCCGGGTTTGCGATGATGATATAATCAGGCTCCAGATACTCCATGGCGTAATCGATTCCAGCCTGATTGCCGCTTCCATATCCCCCGTTTTCAGAGGTTCGGATCAGCCACAGGCTGGGAACCAGCGCATCCTGTTTTTCCTCTTTTTTCCAGTCAAGCTCCAGCGCCTTAAACCGCTCCCAGGAATCATCGGTGGAGCAGTTATCCACCAGGAGAATATCGTCAATCAGGCGGCTGCCTTTGAGTTCCTCTGCCAGCCCCATGGCGGTTTTGGCATCATTATAGTTTAAAATAATACAGCAGATCTTATCCCTGTCCGTGTCACTTTCCATTGTAAACTTACTTTCTTTCCTTTCTTGTCTTTCTGGCGTCGATCACCCGCATCCCCAGCTTTCTGCTGATGGCAAGGCGCAGCCCGGGGCAGACTCTTGTCATCTGGTTAAAGCACCACCAAAGCTGCATATAGAGGAATTTCCCCTCTGCAGGGGGTAAATCCCTCCAGGGCGTCTTTGACAGATAATACTTATATAATGGTTTGTAATGATTGTGGTTTCCCCTGATCCAGGGTCTCTCATCCCCCAGATAATGGATCACCGCCGGAGAACGCTTTGCCGCCTGAAACTCCTCCCTCCCCACCATCTTATAGGCCAGGCATAGGCGTTCCAGTGTTTCATAGCTAAAATAGCGGTAATTGGTAAAGAAATTATACCTGGGCGAAACAGAGAGGATCCTCCCCTTTAATGCGCCGTTTATAGTGTCCTGGTCACAGGCAAAAAGGTTTCCGGCGTGTGCGCCGTAAAAGTCAAGCAGCTTCTCAACCACGCCTTCCCTGCGCCAGCCCTTAAGATCCATAAGGATCATACCGGAATTAAAGTAAGGCTCCTCCGGCCTCATGCCGATAGTCTCCTTCATCTCCCGGTACACCGTAGGCTCCATCACCATTCCCGCAAGACAGCCCTTAAGCTTTGTCTCATACAGCGGCAAAATAGATCCGCAGACGATGGTGTCGCAGTCCAGATACAGCGCCCGTTCCACTGAAACCGGAAGGACCTGCGGTGCAAACAGGCGTCCCATGGCGCTGATGTCAAATCCCCTTGTGTCTATCTTGTAGGGAAAACGAGCCTTCAGATCTCCCAGTTCCACCAAAAACAGGCGGCGGCCGAAGGAGGCGGCCAGATCCTTTAAACGCTCCTGATATTCCCCGCACATTCCCACAGACAGAAGGTAGATATCAATGGACTCTGCCTGGCGATTGTTGTCTAAAAGGGAACAGAGGGAAGCGGCCAGATGGCCTGCATATCCGTCGTTAGAGGCATATATGATGTTGATCCTGCGTTCTTTCCCTGACATATTATCACCTGTTTCTTACATTCTCCGGTCATTTTATTTACGATTTTACAATAAGAGCTTAAAAAAGTAAATCATATATGGAATTTTTCCTTTAAATATGTTAAATTATTTTGGAGTGCAGCCTCGCGTTTATCCGCTGCACTGCGCTGTGAAAGCGCTCTATTACCTATTCAGGAGGTTTTTATCATGCAGCGATCCTTTCGATATATGGCTTTTGGAATCCTGACGGCTTCCCTGATTGCCGGCAGCTCCTTGGCGGCTCTGGCAGACCAGGAATCCGGCGGCCCCGGCGTCACAAAGCCTGCGGAGGTTTCCCAGGAAGCTCCCGGAGTGTCCGGCGATACCACCAATGCCGGTCCCGGTGTGATCGTAACGCCGGATACAGGAGCAGACAGCCAGGGGGACGAACAGGGAGAGTCCCAGGCTTCCGGCGATGATCAGTCCGGCCAGACACAGACAGGCAGCGAGACCAACGGGCAGGCCCAGGAGAGCCAGACACAGGAGTCCTCTCAGGTTTCTGCCAATCAGGCCTTTTTGCAGGTACAGCTTCTCCGGCCGGATATGACCTGGACCGATCCCATCCGGGATGACACCACTATCCTTCCCGGAGAGGGCGGCTTTATCAGTATGTCCATCTATGCCAATAACCTGCCGGGAGACGTGCTCTACCGCACCTACAGCGCTAACCGCGGCTGGAGCAACTGGGCCATGAACGGCGGTCACACCACCTGGGCGGCCGACTGTCCCATCGAGGCTGTGCAGATCCGTTTAAACGGCGTATTCGGAAACAGCTTTGACGTATACTACTGTGCTACCCTCTCCGACGGAACAGCCTGCGACTGGTCTAAAAACGGCGGCACCAATGGCGCCATGGCTTGCGGACGCTATATCACGGGGCTGCGGTTCTCTCTCTGGGGAAAAGGCACCGAAGGCGCCGTATACAAAATGGACGCGCCTCTTGTATCCGCCGCGCCCGACGGCATCCAGTTTGTAAACGGCACACCCGTATTCAGCAACGGAACCGGAGATCTTTTTACCGGCTGGGTATGGAATGACAGAGACCGCTACTATGTGGTGGACAACGCCATCGTCACAGGCTGGCAGTACATAGACGGCTATAAGTATTACTTTGAAGGGGACGGAAAGCTGGTGCAGGACTTAGAGCCTTACTTAAATTCCCAAGGTCCCTTCCTGATCAGGATCAACAAGCAGATGAACTGCACCACCGTTTATATCCAGGACGGTGCAAACGGCTTTATCATCCCCTACAAAACCTTCCTCTGCTCCACCGGCGACGACACGCCTCTGGGAGATCACAAAACCCCTGAGAAATACCGCTGGCGGCTGATGAACACGGATGAATACTGCCAGTACTGCACCCGTCTTGATAAGGGAATCCCGATTCTGCTCCACTCTGTTATCTACGAGAAGCCGAATCCCTACACCCTGAAACCGTCAACCTACAATTACCTGGGAGCTACCCCGTCCCACGGCTGTATCCGCTACACCACCGAGGATGCAAAATGGATTTTTGACCACTGCGCCCTTGGAACCACTGTCAACGTATACAACTCCGATGTTCCAGGCCCCTTCGACCGTCCCGCTATCCAGAAGATGATACCGGAGACACAGACCTACGATCCTACAGATGTAAATGTGCCGGAAAACGGACAATAAACATAAATCCTGCTCAAAGGGCAGAGCTGCTTTCCCGGCAGCCCTGCTCTTTTTTCTTCCATCCCCTTCTGCGGTATTCCTCATAGGGGATATCCGGGTCCAGGAGAAGCGTTCCGTGCATGGTGGGAGCCTGGGCCGGTTTCATATAATCGCCGTACTCCTGTCTCAGCCGTCCGTCATAGCCGGCGGGAGCAGGAATCATGCGGTTTTCAAATGGAAGATAGACCATTTTCTCAAACCACTGGCGGTTCCATGTATTTTTTTCCAGCTGGCGGATAAAGACCGTATCGCAGACGCGGCTGGTATTTTTCCCGTTAAAACAGCGGCAAAGCCTTTCATACACTGCAAAAGAACGCTCCATGGGGATGTGAAGCAGATTTCCCAGCTGGTGCAGCAGCCTTCCAAATACAGTCGCATTGTCATAGTAATCAAAACGATACCAGGTATACAGGATCGTCCACAGGGTCTGGACGGAATACGCCCAAAGCCGGGAGGCAAGTTTTCCCTCAGGCATGGCGTCCAGCGGGAAAATATCAATAAAGATACCGCAGTTATATCCGGCCTTTCGGTCCTCCTTGCTGCATCCGGTGGTCTGGCTGTTGCGAATCTGCGCATGGGCGCGCAGATAATTCTTCTCTGCATAGAGGGTCTGCAGCGCCAGCGGCTTTCGCAGCTCCCCTGGGGCAATGCGGATAAATGCCTCGTAATCCTCCCGCAGCATCACCAGGTCAATGTCATCATCCCAGGGGATATAGCCCTGATGGCGGACTGCACCGATCAGGGTGCCGCTGTCGGCAAAGTATTTTAAGCCATGTTTTTTACAGATGCGTTCTACCTCATCCAGCATTTCCAGCTGCACGGCCCAGACTCTCTTTGTCTTTTGATCTACCTTCCAGCCGCAGCGCATTTCTTCTTTATAAAATATCTCTTCTTCCATGAATCGGTCGCTCCTGTTTTCACTGATTTTCATACAAACGTATCACCCTATCATCCGAATACGGCTCGAAAGAGGTCTTACTCCCCCCGCTGCCGTCCCGAAAGACGGCACAGGATCATTTGCGCCCATTTCCATATAAACGGGTCTTTAAGAAGGAGAAGACTCAGCCCATAGACCACCGCCCCGCCGATAATCTGTGCAAAAGTCACTGCCGGACCGGTTCCTGCTGCCGTTTCAAGAGCATTTCCCAGCCCCAGGACAGCACCCAGCATGGCCAGGCCCGCAAGCAGGCGTCTCCAGCCATATTTCCATATCATGGAAGGTTTTACAAAGCCCCGTCCAAGCCATAGATAGAAAATGGTAATGAAGCATTCAGCAATAACAGAAGCCGCTGCTGCTCCAGAGGCCAAAAATCGTGGGATCAGAACTAAATTCAAAAGAAAATTAACTCCCGCACCTGCTACAATGACCCTGCTGCTCTGGGCCCGCATACCGCCGGGAGTAAGGATCTGGCTTCCCACGCAGTCACTCAGGCCCACAACGAATACCAGGGGCGCGCAGACGTACATAAGAGAGATCACAGGCCGATACTCGGCTCCTAAAAACCATGGCACAAAGTCCCCTGCGATTCCTGCCAGGCCCAGGGTGATGGGAACCGCCAGAAAAAGCACAAAATCCATGGAACCCTGGATCCTCTCTTGTATCTCTGCTATCCTCCCGGCCCCGAACAGATAGGACATACGGGCAGACATAACGGCGTTAAAAGACATAATCAGAATCTTTGACATATTGACAAAACCGGTGGCATACTCATAGTAGCCGTTCTGGGACTTATCCTGTCCTGTAAACCATCCAAGCATGGTCTTGTCAAGAATCGTATAGACGGATGTGGCAATGGTAGGGATGAAATACACAAACGTCTCCTTCAGATGCCTGAAAGGGCGGAGCTGGCTGATGTCCGGTTTCCCCACAAACTGCCTTAGATATCCCCACATGGAAATATTTCCCAATAGTCCGGTGGCAGCCGTAAGGGATACATATAAAAGGAGGTCGTTTTTTGTGCGGATAAAGAGAAAGAGCATGGCAATACCGACGCATTTTACCGCCATATTTCTCACAACAATCAGGCCGTACTGCTCCAGGCCCCCGAAAAACCAGGAGATATCAAAAGCCACGGCAATCAGGGTCATGGACAGCGCTCCGTAATAGGGGGCGTACTCCTTTGAAAAGCCGATCACGCCCATCCAGCAGATCAGGCACAGGGCCGTAGTGCCTGCGCAAAGCAGCTCTATCTCCCAGAACAGGCGTCCAAGGGCCTCTTTGTCATCCCGGCTGCGGGCAATCTCCCTCTGTCCGTAGGAAGCGGTTCCAAGAGCCGCCGCAATGGCGAAATACTGGACCACAGAATTGGTGTAGCTTTGGATGCCAGTACCATCCGGCCCCAGCACCCTGGACAGATAGGGCGTAGTGATAAAGGGCGTGAGAAGCGTCATGATCTGGTAGATCAGGTTGTAGGTATAGTTTTTGCGGATACTGGGCATACTTTTGTTTCTGCCCTCCTTATTTTTACTCATATTGAATCTGCTCCGTTTTCTGTAAAAAATGGCTGCCGTCACCGGTGCTTCGGGCCGCTGCCGCCAATGCTTTCTGATGATTGTAGCATATTCCCGGCCCGGGCGCAATGCGGCCTTACAAAGTTTGACATCCCTTCCCAAATGACTTATAATCAGAACCATAACAGGATCCTCGGATCATGGAAGGAGGCCCCTTTGAAATTTGGAGTCATTATCGTAACCTACAACCGGCTGGAACTGCTTAAGGAATGTATAAACTGCGTCCTCGGCCAGACGGTGCCGTTTTCCAGGGTGTGTATTGTGGACAATCACAGCAGCGACGGCACCGGCGCGTATCTGGAGGGGCTTACGGACGCGGCAGAGAACAGGCCGGACAGCCCGGCTCTTGACATCTGCCGCCTGGAGCAGAACCTGGGCGGAGCCGGCGGGTTTGCCTATGGAATGAATCGGCTGGCCAACACAGACTGCGACTGGCTCCTGATCATAGATGATGACGCCATGATCGCACCAGACTATATAGCGGAGCTGCAGAAGGCGGTTCTTCACACGGATTATCTTGCCTATTCCGGCACAGTGACCACAGCCGGAGCCATCGACACCAGCCATCGGCGTTTTCTTAAGAACCCTTATCTGATGTTTTATGAACCTGTCCCGGAGACGGCCTACGGGACACCCTTTTTTGAATACGATATCAGCACCTTCTGCGGCCTTTTGGTAAAGACTTCTCTGGTTCGGGAAATCGGCCTTCCGAAAACGGAATATTTTATCTGGTTTGACGACACGGAATACTGTATGCGCTTTCACCGGCGCTCCCGGATCTTAAATGTCAATACGGCCGTCTTAAACCACAAGACAGCCGTACCAGGCCAGGCTTCGCTTATTGGCTGGAAGAATTACTACGGATTCCGCAATGCCATCGACATTGGCCGCACCTATTCCAAATGTCCGCCTCTGTATATGGCCTATATCACCGCCAATCACTGGGCCCATATCGCCGTCGACACTCTTTTGTCTCTTGCAGGAAATCAGAGGGAGCTGCGCGGCTACCGCATCCAGGTCTACAGAGATGTACTCAGGGGACGCCATAAGGCCCCGGACGGGCCTTCTTTCCGTTATCTGCCCGGAAGCGGCCCCGGACAGCCTTCCCGTTAATGCAGACCTTTTTAAGCCGGATATGCGGCTTTTATCTGTTTGACTGAACCTGCGGCTTTTGGCAGATGCCTTCCATCTGCCTGAAACCGCTCTTATAATTACATTTTAAGGAGAATATTTTATGCAGGCAATCATTCTTGCTGCCGGTATGGGGAAACGCTTAAAGCAGCTGACGCAGAACAACACAAAATGTATGGTAAAGGTAAACGGCATTCCCATGATCAACCGCACCCTGTCTCAGCTGGATCGTTTATCCCTGTCCCGGATCGTAATCGTGGTGGGCTACGAGGGAGAGAAGCTGACCGGCCACATCCGTACCCTGGATGTAAAAACCCCTGTGGTATTTGTAGAAAATCCCATTTACAACAAGACAAACAACATCTATTCCCTTTTCCTTGCAAAGGATTATCTTCTCAAGGAGGATACCCTTCTTCTGGAATCCGATGTTATTTTCCAGGATTCGGTTCTTGACTGCCTGATGGAGGATCCCAGGGACAGCCTGGCGCTTGTGGCAAAATATGAAGCCTGGATGGACGGCACCTGCGTTCGCCTGTCCGAGCAGGATGATATCATTGACATGATCTCAAAAAAGCAGTTCCGTTTTTCGGAAATTGAGGATTACTACAAGACGGTAAACCTTTACAAGTTCAGCCGGGAATTTTCCCGCACCCACTACGTTCCTTTTCTGGAGGCTTACACAAAAGCCCTGGGAAACAACGAATATTACGAGCAGGTTTTAAAGGTTCTGGTGGCTCTGGATGATCCCGGCATCAAGGCGAAGCGCTTAAGTCCGGATCAGAAGTGGTACGAAATCGATGATATTCAGGATCTGGATATCGCTGAATCCATGTTCGCCCCGGAAAATGAGCGGACGGCCCTGATCCAGAGGCGGTACGGCGGTTACTGGAGATATCCGGGAATGCTGGATTTCTGCTATCTGGTCAACAGCTACTATCCGCCAAAAAAGATGATGGATGAGATTCGTTCCAATTTTGACGTGCTGGTGCGCCAGTATCCCTCAGGAATGTATGTAAATTCCCTTCTGGCGGCCAGGAATTTCGCTCTCCGCCAGGATCAGATTCTGGTGGGCAACGGGGCCGCAGAGCTGATCAAAGCCCTGATCGAGCAGACCCAAGGACGGCTGGGTGTAGTTCGGCCTACCTTTGAGGAATATTCCAACCGGTATGACCCGGACAAAACCGAGGCTTATTATCCGGACAATGATAACTTTTCCTATACCGCAGATGAGCTTACCGCCTTCTTTGAAGATAAGGACATCCGTTGTCTGGCGCTGGTAAACCCGGACAATCCTTCCGGCAATTATATCCCAAAGGCGGATATGCTGCGGCTGGTACAGTGGACCGGGGAAAGAGGGATCCATTTCATTGCCGATGAATCCTTTGTGGACTTTGCAGACGAGGAAAACGCCTCTCTTCTGGATGAGGAGCTTCTGGATGAAAATCCCCATCTGACGGTGGTAAAGAGCATTTCCAAGTCTTACGGCATACCGGGACTGCGGCTGGGCATTGCAGCCAGCGCAGATACAGCCCGGATTCAGGAATTAAAAAAGAGCGTCTCCATCTGGAATATCAACTCTCTGGGCGAATTCTATATGCAGATTGAGGAAAAATACAGGAAAGATTACACCGACGCCCTGGTAAAAGTAAAGGCGGAGCGAAACCGGTTTTCAGCCCTGCTCTCCGCTGTTGACGGTATACGGGTAATCCCCTCCCAGGCGGACTATCTGATGATCGAGCTGACCGGAGGACATACGGCCGGCGCAGTGACTCAGCAGCTGCTGCTGCGGTATAACTGCCTTGTAAAGGATCTGTCCTCCAAGGTAAAGCTTAAAAACCGGCAGTTTCTGCGGATCGCTGTGCGTAGCCAGGAGGACGACGATATCCTGGCAGAGGCATTAAAAGAGCTTTTGAGTGCGCCCATACACAGCTAAAAAACTGCCCATGCCAGACGGAACCGTTTTTATCGGCCCCGCACAGCATGGGCAGTATTAAAACATCAGCAGGCAGAGGAGCTGTTTATTCCAAATACTTCCTCTGCCTTTTTCATGGCAGATTCAATTACCTTATCCATATCGTAATACTTGTATTCTCCCAGACGGCCGCCGAAGATCACACGCTCCTCCTTTGCGGCAAGATCGGCGTATTTCTGATATAATCCCTGATTTTTCTCATCATTAACCGGATAATACGGCTCCATACCCTCCTGCCAGGTCACAGGGTATTCCCTGGTAATCACTGTTTTGGGCTGTGTGCCGAACTCAAAATGCTTATGCTCGATAATCCTTGTAAACGGTGTCTCCCGGTCTGTATAATTTACCACAGCCACGCCCTGGTAATTTTCTTCCTCCCGTATCTCGGATTCAAACCGCAGGCTGCGGTATTCAAGTCTGCCAAAGCAGTAATTGTAGTAAGCGTCAATGGTTCCCGTATAGACTACCGTTTCCCCAAGACTGTCATAATATTCCTTATTCTCCAGATAATCCTCCCCCATCTTTATATCGCAGCCCTCAAACAGCCTTTGGATAATCACGTTATAACCGCCTATGGGGATTCCCTGATACAAATCGTTGAAATAATTGTTGTCATAGGTATAGCGCACCGGCAGACGGCGGATGATAAAGGCCGGAAGCTCCTTACAATCTCTTCCCCACTGCTTCTCCGTATACCCTTTTACCAGCTTTTCATAAATTTCACGGCCGACCAGGCGGATCGCCTGCTCCTCCAGATTTTTCGGCTCGCCCTGGATCTCTTTTTTCTGCTCCTCGATGATGGCTTTCGCCTCTTTAGGGGAAGAGATGTTCCACATCTTACTGAAGGTGTTCATATTGAAAGGCATATTGTACATCTCGCCCCTGTAGTTTGCTACCGGACTGTTCGTGTAGCGGTTAAACTCTGCCAGAGAATTCACAAACTCCCATACCTTTTTATTGCTGGTATGGAAAATATGCGCCCCATACCGATGCACATGAATACCTTCCACATCCTCACAGCAGATATTTCCACCGATATGATCCCGTTTTTCCAGAACCAGACAGGATTTCCCCTTCTGTCTGGCATACCATGCAAACACCCCTGCATACAGGCCGCTTCCAACCAGTATATAATCGTATTTCTTCATATCGTTTATGCTCCTTTTTTCATCATCATTTCCCAAACTCCCCTATGCGGGTCTGATTCCCAGAAAATACCATCTCACTGCGTACAAAAGCAGCAGATGCACCGGATAGAACCAGTAAAACAGGTACTTGTACCTCTGTTTTCCCCTCTTTCCATTATACACTCCAATGGGAATCGCCGCCAGACCTCCGGCCCCAAGGGTTATCCCAAAGGACTCTAAAAATCCCAGGACAGCTGCAGCAGCGGTCTGCTTTTTCCGGTTCTGGGAAAGCAGATAAAATGCCGCTATGATCAGGATTCCTGAAGCCCCATAGTCTGCCCGCAAAAGTTCTGCCACAGCACAGCCGATCCCGATATACAGACATCTCCGGGGCGTTTGGGCAATTCCGCTCCCGCACTCCCTAAGCTTTACCCGTTCCAGAGCCGAAAGCACCCCAAAGCCGATAAAAAGTTCAAAAAACACGTTCTGATATTCCGGTACAAACAGGCCGTTTCCTACTGCCAGATCAAAGGGGATCTCTGATATCAGGCTGAAAATCAGAAGATTTTTTCCATACTTCATCCGGTTACGGGTATGTATAAACCCCTCCACCAGAAGGAAACAGTAGATCATAAAGGCCGGCCGGCCCAGAACGCGCAGAAACCAGGCCCCGATCTCAATTTCATTTCCCCAGGGGCCTTCCGCCAGCCGGCGAAACCCTTTTGCCCCTCCTTCATAATACAGCCCATACTCCAGCACCACCGCCCCGATGTGGTCAATGAGCATTGAGCACATGGCAATCCATTTTAATGCGGCCCCGTTCAGGCCCTTTTCCTGCCGGAGCGCTGATCCGTTCACAGGCATTCCCCAAAGGGCATCAGCCTCTTTGCCACTGCCGCCGCCAGAACGCAGAGAACAAAGTCCTCCGCCACTGTGATCAGAAAGCAGTTGATCACCACCAGTTTCCAACTAATCGGCATATGTATCACAAAGTTACTGATTCCATAAAAGTAGACCATGCCGCACACATAATACGCCATCATACCCCAAAACGCGGCAAACAGCCTCCAGGCCATTCCCGCTCCCGGACGCAGGGCTGTAAGTTTCCCTGTGATCCAGGCCGCTGCCACAAAACCGATCAGAAAACCGAAGGTCGGCCGGATCAGATAAGCCGGCCCTCCTCCTGCCGCAAATACGGGTATCCCAGCCAGTCCCACTGCCAGGTACACGCACACACAGGCCGCTCCCCGTCTGGCTCCCATCACATATCCAGCTAAAAGCACAAAAAAGAACTGCAGCGTAAAGTGCATGGGAAAAGGCTGCACCGGTATATTGATCTTTATAAAAGCTCCCACAGCGATAAGGGCTGCAAACAGGCCGGTAAAGGCAATCTCATGAGCCGTTGTTCTCTGTCCTCTTATAAGCTTTGCTTCCTGCATATCATTCCTCCAATTCTCAGACAGGTCAGGCCCCTGGGCCTGTCCGTCGCTTTTTCTTTTCCGTATCAGAAGCCGCCCTGTCACCCGGGGCGCGTCCCGGCCATCTTTTTTGACGGCTCCTCTCCTATTCTAACAATAATACTCTATTGTGAAAAGAGGATTTTTCAGAAAATCCCATTCCCCGCCCCGAGAGCAAAAAAGCAGGCGTAAAAAAGACCGCTGCAAAAAGGATTTCCCTACAGGATCCGAGTTCTGTAAGTTTTTTCCATTTTGCAGCAGCCCAAACGAAAACAGGCCTTTGGCAGCCGTTATGTCATTTTAATAAAACAGCCGGTTCACCGCGCTGAAGATGCCACGGATAGAGGCTCTGGTGATATTGGAGCTGACGCCTACACCGTAAGTAGCCTTCCCCGTGGCCTGGTCTACCAGATGGATATAGGAGGCTGCCTCCGCCCCGGAGCCAGAGGCCATTGCGTGCTCGGTGTAATCCAGCACCTTAATCTGGATGCCAAGAGCATCCTCAAGCCCTCTCTGCACAGCGTCGATGGGGCCGTTTCCAATGCCCTCGAACTGTTTTTCCATGCTGTGATCCGTATAGGTGACCTTAACAAGGGTGGCAAACTCGCCGTCTGCCGTTTCCGTATCCGTGATCCGGCACTTGCGGAAATGGAGAGGCTCCTTGCGCTCCAGATACTCCTTCTTAAACTCATCCATGATCTGCTCAGGAGCCACTTCACCCTGCCTCTCCGAGATCTTCTGGATCACATCCGCAAACTCCTTGTGCATACCCTTTGGCAGCTTGAATCCGTAGAAGGTATCCATTACAAATGCTACGCCGCCTTTCCCGGACTGGCTGTTGATGCGGACAATAGGCTCGTATTCTCTTCCTATATCGGAAGGATCGATGGGGAGATAGGGAACCTCCCAGTACCGGCTTTTCCTCTCATGCAGGGCCTGCATCCCCTTGTTGATAGCATCCTGATGAGAGCCGGAAAAGGCGGTAAATACAAGCTTCCCGGCGTAGGGGTGTCTGGGAGGGATATCCATCTTTGTGCACCGCTCATAAACTTCTGCGATCTCACGGACATTTTCAATATCTAATTCGGGATTGATCCCCTGAGAGAACATATTGTAGGCAACCGTCAGTATATCCACGTTTCCGGTGCGCTCGCCGTTTCCAAACAGCGTTCCCTCGACACGATCCGCCCCTGCAAGCAGGGCCAGTTCCGTAGAAGCCACGCCCTCTCCCCGGTCATTGTGAGGATGAACGCTTAAAATGATGCTCTCTCTGTCTTTAAAATGCGTATTCATCCACTCAATCTGATCAGCATATACGTTAGGCGTCGTCATCTCCACCGTGGACGGCAGGTTGATGATGATGGGGTTTTCCTTTGTGGCTCCCCAGATCTCCTGAACCGCAGTGCAGATATCAAGGGCAAAGGGAAGCTCTGTGCCCGTAAAGCTCTCAGGTGAATACTCCAGACGGATCTTGGTATCGCTTTGGGCGGCATAGCGCTGTACCATCTTGGTGCCCACAATGGCAATATCCTTTATCTCATCCATCTCCTTGTGGAATACTACATCCCTCTGTAAGGTGGAGGTGGAGTTGTAAATATGGACAATAGCCTTCTTTACCCCCTGGAGCGCCTCAAAGGTACGGCGGATCAAATGCTCTCTGCACTGTACCAGAACCTGTACCTCTACGTCATCCGGGATCAGCCTGCGCTCTACCAGAGTACGGAGGAAATCATATTCAATCTGGGAAGCAGCCGGAAAGCCAACCTCGATCTCCTTAAAGCCCAGCTTTACCAGCAGGTTGAACATTTCCACCTTTTCTTCTACTACCATGGGTTCTACTAAAGCCTGATTGCCGTCCCGCAGATCTACGCTGCACCATACCGGCGCTTTCTTAATCTCCTTCTCAGGCCAGGTGCGCTCCGGAAAATCTACCACCGGCACTCTCTTATATCTCTTGTAATTCAGCATACTTCCATTTCCTCCTTCCCGCAGTTTCCTTTAGTGCTGTAAAATGTTACTCTATTATACCATAGGATGATATAACGCACAAGCAAGGTACGTCTTTTTACCATTCGTATTAGTTATAGATCCTATTCCTTCGCTTTATTATAAGCCGGCTGGTTCTTTCGGATCCTCTCTGGCCTCATACCGATCCCGCCCCGCTTCCTTTGCGCTGTACAGCACCTGATCTGCCTGACGGCTCAAATCCGCAATGTCCTGCCCCCTGTAGACGGTGCTGAAGATCCCTGCACTGATGGTCAGAACCGTGGATACCAGAGAGTATTTATGCTCAATGCTCCGCTCCTTAAGATCCCTGCGGATCCGCTCCATGATCTGAACCGTCTGTTCCAGGCGGATGCCGGGAATGAAAAGCAGCATCTCTTCCCCGCCGAATCGGACTGCCATATCCGCAGCCCTTATATTGTATTTTAACACAGCCGCCACTTCTTTTAAGGCCCGGTCGCCCTCAATATGACCGTAGTTGTCATTATAGGATTTAAAATGATCCACATCGATCATAACAAGGGATATCTGCTGTCCCTGAAGCTTTTTGCCATTCTTTTTAAGATAGTATTCCAGATAGTGACGGTTATAAAGCCCTGTAAGAGGATCCGTCCAGCTTCTTTTTCTCCAGATGCCGATATGGCGGAAGGCCCATACGATCATCGCCAGAAGGCCGGCAATGCCGAAGGCGCTGGCAATGAGAGCCAGCTCATTTTTCTGCTGTTTCTGCTGTAACAGTCCATAACGGTAAAGCTGCTCTGCTCTTGCCACATAGCCGGATCTCAACAAAGCGGCCTTCTTCTGGATCTGACCGCTGTAGCGCTCCCGATACTGGCTGAAATTTTCAAGGTCTCCTCTGTCCTTATAAATCTGAGCCATGTGATAGTAGACCGTTTCCTCCAAAGACAGCCCAAAAACGGATGATTCCTCCGCCACCTCGGCAAACTGCTTAAGAGCCTCTTCTTCCTGGCCGGAATACTGGCAGTACAGTGCATATGTATACCTTACATAAATACTTTTATAATAGGCGACCTCTTTCTTGTCCTCCTTCAGCCATTGTCCGGCCAGCTCAAGCTGTCTCAATGCCTCGTCAAGCTGTCCCCTCCCCATTGCGATCTGCGCCCGCTCACTGGCCCTCAATATTTCCATATCATCCGCCATATCCGGGTCCAGTCCCGGAATCATGGCCTCCAGATGCTCCAGCATTTCCTCTGCCTGGTCATATTCTTCCTGCATAACATAAGCATCCGTTCCATTGATCACAGCCATAGCCTGGACGGTTCTCTCTTTGCTGTCTTTGCCCTCTTCCCCTATGACCTGTTCATAAAACTCCAGCGCACGATTATATTCCTGAAGCCCATAGTAAACGTCCCCTACACAGGCCAGAAGCTTCATTTTGTAATAATTCTGGTGTTCCACCCCCCTTGCCTTCTCTATATTGTGAAGGGCATCCATATAGTAAAACATGGCATCCATATAGTTTTCTGTCAGGCTGAATATCTGGCCGATGTTTCCTTTTAACGCTATCCTGGTTTCATCATTCAGCCCGCGGACATTTTCCAGATACCAGATCAGCAGCTTTGCCGCCTCCTGGATCTTTCCTTCGCTCTGCACCACTGGTTCCACTGCGCGCCAGCACAGCTTTATATTGTTGCGGTATTTCTTTGATGCTCCGATGGCCTCCAGAGCACGGCGGCTGTTCTCAACAAGTCCCTCTGTATCTCCCAGCTCGGCCGCTGCTTCGTTTAAAAGGATCGGCGTGTAAATACGGATCATCTCTGCGTTTTCTGTTTCTGCCTCCCCAATCTGCGAAAGCAGCTCTACCGTTCCGTCCACATTCCCGTCCAGCCAGGCCAGAACCCCCTTTACAAAATATCCCTCCTCTCCCTGGGAACCGGCGCGGCTTTCCAGATAGCTGCGCATTTCCCAGTTTAACTCTCCTGTGTTCAGAGCCGTTTCAAGGCAGCTGATCCCATCAGGCTGCGTCTCTCTCATGGTATTTCCCACCGCTAAGACAGCTGTCAGCCCCAAAAGCAGAATCACCCCTGCGGCAGCAGCTCTTTTCTGATTCAGCCAGCCCGCGAATACTCCATTTCTCAATCCATCTCTCCTTTCCCTGGTTCCTGTATAACCGAAATAACCGGGAAGCAGATCGCTCCCCGGCAGCAGTTTTTCATGTACATCACAATCAGACGTTTTGTATTAAAGGCAAAATCCCTGATCCTTCATCACAGCAATGACCTGATCCACGTATTTCTCACAGGTTTCCATATCCGCCGCTTCCACCATCACCCGAACCACAGGCTCTGTGCCTGAGGAACGCAGCAGTATGCGTCCGTCTGTTCCCAACGCCTCTGTCACCCTTCTTACTTCTTCCTGGACTTTTTCGTCCTCCTGGGCCGCGTTCTTATCCTTTACACTTACATTTTTAAGCACCTGAGGATAAATCTCCACCTCGGAGGCCAGCTTTGCCAGGGACTGTTTCTTTTCCAGAACAACCTCCATCACCTTTAAGGAAGTCAGGATACCGTCTCCTGTTGTGGCGTGCTTGCTGAAAATAATATGGCCGGACTGCTCGCCGCCCAGGCAGTTTCCGGTGGCAGCCATATTTTCATAGACATATTTATCTCCTACCGCCGTCTTTTCATAGGAAATGCCCTCCCGGTCAAAAGCCTTGTAAAGACCGAAGTTAGACATAATGGTAGTGACAACGGTATTGCTGAACAGGCTGCCCTGCTCCTTCATATATTTTCCGCAGATATACAGGATGCGGTCGCCGTCTACCACATTTCCCTCGCTGTCTACGGCAATGCAGCGATCCGCGTCTCCGTCATAGGCAAAACCTGCGTCGCAGCCCTGTTCCACTACAAATTTCTGTAAATACTCAATATGGGTAGAACCGCAGTCTGTATTGATATTCAGGCCATTGGGCTCATTGTTCATCACAAAGGTCTGAGCGCCCAGAGCGTCAAATACATTCTTTGCAATGGCTGAGGCACTTCCGTTGGCGCAGTCCAGGGCCACCTTCATATTTTTAAATGAGCGGGTAGCAATGGAGATCAGATAGCCGATATAGCGGTTTCTGCCCGCGGCAAAGTCCACGGTGCGGCCGATGGCGTCCCGCTTTGCCAGGGGAATCTCTTCCATCTCTCCGTCCAGGTATTGCTCGATCTTTGTGATCACCGATTCTTCCAGCTTCTCGCCCCGTTCATTGATAACCTTGATGCCATTGTCATAATATGGGTTATGGCTGGCGGAAATCATGATGCCGCAGTGAAAGCCCTCGGTGCGGACCACATAGGAAACGCTGGGCGTCGTGGTCACATGAAGGAGAAATACATCCGCCCCTGAGGCTGTAAGGCCGGATACCAGAGAATATTCAAACATATAGCTGCTTCTTCGAGTGTCCTTTCCGATTACCACCCGGCAGCGCTCTCCCGGCGTTTTCTGTCCGTAATACCAGCCTAAAAAGCGGCCTACCTTATATGCGTGCTCCACTGTCAGATCCACGTTGGCCTCTCCGCGGAAGCCGTCTGTTCCAAAATATTTTCCCATTGCTTTCATGTCCTCTCTGTCTCAGATTTTCCCTGCACCATACGCATACGCGCTCCCCAGCGTACCCTTCTCCGTTCCTACTGTGCGTTTTTCAGTTCCTTCAGATACCGTCCCAGAGCATCCTGCCAGGAGGGAAGGCGGCTAAAGCCGTTCTCTGTAAGCTTTTCCTTGCTCATACGGCTGTTAAAGGGACGTTTTGCCTTGGCCGGAAAGCTTGAGGAATCCACAGGAGTCACCTTCACATCCATCCCCGCCTGACGGAAGATCTCGCAGGCAAATTCATACCAGCTGCAAAGGCCCTCGTTGGTGGCATGGTAGCGGCCGTAGCGGTCGGTCTGAATCATTTCCACCAGCAGCTTTGCCAGATCATAGGTATAGGTAGGAGAGCCGATCTGATCGTCCACTACGCTGACTGCCCCGCGCTCTTTCCCCAGACGAAGCATGGTCTTTATAAAGTTCTTTCCGTTTATGCCAAATACCCAGGCAATCCGGACAATAAAGAACTTGGCTGTATTCTGCTCCACCGCAATCTCGCCCTCATACTTTGTCAGGCCATAGACATTTAAGGGTTCTCTGTGATCATCCGGCTCCCATGGGCGCTCACCCTGACCGTTGAACACATAATCTGTGCTGATATACATCATCTTGATATCCAGCGCTTTGCAGACCTTTGCGATATTCCTCGTGCCTTCGGCATTGACTCTGCGGCACAGCTCCACGTTATCCTCCGCAGCATCTACTGCAGTATATGCGGCACAGTGGATCACTGCGTCAGGCTTTGCCTCTTTGATCACGCGCCCGCAGGCCTCTGCGTCGGTGATATCCATTTCCTCCACGTCCACACCAATTCCTTCGATTCCCTTTGCCGCCAGCTCATCCATCACATCATGGCCCAGCTGTCCTTTTACGCCCGTTACCAGAATTCTCATAATCTCAAACACCTCATTCTTCCAATCATCGCAGCCGAGAGCAAGGTTCCTGTCTGGCTCTGCTCGCCGAACTGCCTTTACGCACAAAGGCTGGCAGCGGCAAATACACTCCTTTAAGCTTTTTTGCCGCCGTCAGCCATATCCGTTTCCTGTGTTGCGTTTACAGGCGGTTTCCGTACATCTTGTCAAAATAGCCGCTGTACTCGCCGCTTAAAATATTCTTCCACCAGTCCTGGTTGTCCAGATACCACTGGATGGTCTGCCGGATGCCTGTGTCAAAGTTATACTTCGGTTTCCAGCCAAGTTCTGTCTCGATCTTTGTAGGATCGATGGCATAGCGCATATCGTGGCCGGGACGGTCTGTAACAAAGCGGATCAGGCTCTCCGGCTTGTCCAGAGCCTTTAAAATGGTCTTTACCACTTCCAGGTTGGTGCGCTCGTTGTGTCCGCCGATATTGTATACCTCTCCCTCGCGGCCCTTGTGGATCACCAGATCAATGGCCTCACAGTGGTCGGATACATGGAGCCAGTCGCGGACATTTTCACCGGTTCCGTATACGGGAAGCTCCTCATCTGCCAGGGCGCGGCTGATGATCAGAGGGATCAGCTTCTCTGGAAAATGGTAGGGGCCGTAGTTGTTGGAGCAGCGGGATACGGTCACAGGCAGCCCGTAGGTTCTGTGGTAAGCCAGAACGAAAAGATCTGCGCCTGCCTTGGAAGAAGAATAGGGGCTGGAAGTATGAAGAGGGGTGGTCTCCGTAAAAAAGAGATCTGGGCGGTCTAAAGGCAGATCGCCGTACACCTCATCGGTGGATACCTGATGATACCGCTTGATGCCGTAGGTACGGCAGGCGTCAAGCAGCGTGGTGGTTCCCATTACATTGGTGCGCACAAAGGCCTCAGGATCCGTAATCGAACGGTCTACGTGGCTCTCAGCCGCAAAGTTTACCACCATATCCGGTTTTTCCTTCTCAAACAGGTCGAAAATGAACGTCCGATCTGCGATATCGCCCTTTACAAATCTGTAATTTGGCCTGTTCTCAACGGGCTTTAAGTTCTCCAGATTGCCCGCATAGGTAAGCAGATCCAGATTGATGATCTCATAATCCGGGTACTTATTTACCATATGGTGTACAAAATTGCTTCCGATAAATCCGGCTCCGCCGGTAACGATGATCTTCATGTTTTTTTTATTCCTCCAAACGCTATTCTTCCCTCAGTTTATCTACGTATCTGCCGTCCAGAACATCCTTTAAATACTTTCCGTACTGGTTTTTCTTAAGCACTTCGTAGGTTTCAAGCACCTGCTCCCTGGTGATCCAGCCGTTTAAATAGGCGATCTCCTCCAGGCAGGCAATCTTTCTGTGCTGATGGGTTTCCACGGTCTTTACAAAGTTGGTCGCCTCAACCAGGGACTCATGGGTTCCCGTATCCAGCCAGGTAAAGCCCTGGCCTAAAAGGATCACATCCAGCTCGCCCTTTTCCAGATAGATGCGGTTTAAGTCCGTAATCTCAAGCTCCCCTCTGGCGGAAGGCTTTAAGCTCTTTGCGTACTCCACCACCCGGTTATCGTAAAAATACAGTCCGGTAACACAGTAGTTGGACTTTGGTTTCTCCGGCTTTTCCTCGATGGAAATGGCTTTTCCCTTATCATCAAACTCCACGATGCCGAAACGCTCCGGGTCATCCACATAGTAGCCGAACACGGTAGCTCCCGTTTCTCTGGCAGCCGCGGCCTTTAACCGCCTGGTAAGGCCCTGTCCGTGGAAAATATTGTCGCCCAGAACCATGGCGACGGAATCGCCGCCGATAAATTCCTCTCCAATAATAAACGCCTGAGCCAGGCCGTCGGGACTTGGCTGAACGGCGTAGCTTAAGTTGATGCCGAAGGGATGTCCATCCCCTAAAAGCGCCTCAAACCGGGGCGTGTCCTCCGGTGTGGAAATGATCAGTATATCGCGGATCCCCGCATTCATAAGAACCGACAGGGGATAGTAGATCATGGGTTTATCGTATATGGGCAAAAGCTGCTTGGATGTAACCTTTGTCAGCGGGTAAAGTCTGGTGCCGCTTCCTCCGGCAAGTATGATCCCTTTCATATAGTTCCTCCTTGCAGATCCCAAAAAGAATGGGTCTGACCTTTATTTCTTTCCCCACTATACCATAATATCCCCGATTTTTCAAATATATTAAGCGTTTTTCCATTTGTCGTTTCATAAATGGAGCCATACAATCATTTGCTCCAAAATCAACGCTGTCTTCCTCCCCCTGATAAAGCTTCTTCTTTAAACAAATTGAATTTTTATCTCTTCTGCGGCAGCACTGGAATATGAAAAGGCCCCGACGGGATTGTATGAGAAAAACCAGTCTCTTTCACCTGATTTTCCCGTACGATCCCGCCGGGGCCAGCCGGCAGCCATAATGATAGCGGCATACCGGTAAAAATACTCCTGATGGAATTAAATAATCTCAAACACATGATCCGGCCGCTTTTCCATCTCATCCAGGATCCGCAGGTCCGTTTCTGCAATATGGCCGGCCAGATTTCTCTGTCCGTCATTCTCAATCTGTGTCAGCACGATCTCTACCTCTCCCCGATAGTGGGCCAGATTGTCATTTACCACCAGCACATCGCCTCTGGTAAACACCGGTTTATCACAGGCTCTGGCAGGAATGGAGGTCTGTCTGTAGTCCATCCTTGGGAAACTGGAACGGATATAGTATTCGCTGGCATCGGTGCGGCCGGTGTGCGAATACCCGTAAACCGCCTTTTTCTCACTTTCTCCAATCCCTTCTTCCGGCTCCATCTTAATGGTGGTATTGGTAAGCTTTACAGAGGCCATAGCCTTAAGCTCCTCCTCAGAAGCATAGGCGTTTCCAATCAGGATATCGTCGATTACCTCGCAGGCTACCATATGGCGTACCTGGGCGTCAATGGGGAGGGTGCGGTCTGCCTCCAGAGTAGGAAGACCCTGAAATACCTGCCAGGGGCCGAAGGTTTCCTTCTGCTGGCTGGATACAAAAGCCGCGGTTGTCATACCGAGACTGCTCCATTTTTCATTAAAACGGTCAAATACAGCCTGGCTTAAGCCGGAGTATCGCTCCGGGTAGAAATTGTGGCAGATGATCATGTTGCGTCTGTCTGCCCCGTGGCGCACCAGACGCTCTAAGTCTGCGTCAGAGCTTCCGTTAAACTCGATGCGGATGCCATAGGGATTGCGGGTGATAAGCACATCCTGACGCTCATCAAAATGGCCATCCAGACGGATAATATCAAGTCCCAGCTCATGAAAAATAGCCAGATCCTCCGGTCCGGCCCCCAGAGCCTCAAAAACCTGAGGATTTGTGTCGGCGGCTACCTCAAAGCCCAGCTCATGGGCATTTTTTACGAAGGCGCCAAATTCCTTTTTAATGACTTCAGGATCATGGCTGGCTGATAACAGACAGGTAAAGATACGGGAAAAACCGTACTTTGCAGCCATTTTCATATAAGCAAGATCCTTCTCTGGTGTAGAATGCTCCGGGTAAACAGAAATTCCAAGTTTATGCATAATAAAATACCTCCCTGCTATTATATTTGTCCGCAAACTGATTATTCAATGGGTTTTTGGTAAAAACCGCCAAAAAAGGTCTCCGTAGGCAGCACGTTCACGATCACATGGGGATCGACATGACGCATCAGATGAACAATGTCCTGAACCTCATAGGAGGAGACTACCGTATGCAGCAGGCTCATCTTCTTGCCGCTGTAGCCTCCGTGTCCGTCCAGAACGGAGATCCCGTGGCGGTACTGGCTTACATACGCCTTTACTACCTCGTCAGGGTCCTCCGTAGTTACCTGGAGCGTCACCCGTTTGTAGCGATGGTAAAAGCTGTCGATGGTTTTCGTGGAAATAAACTGGAACATAATGGAATATCCAGCATATTCCCAGCCGAACAGGTAGCCGAATATACAGAGCATTCCTGCATTAAAGGCAAATACATACTGCCAGATGGCCTTCCCCAGCCGGTTTGAAACATAAAGGGCGATGAAGTCCGTCCCTGCCGTGGAGGCATTTCCCTTTAATGCCACCACAATGGCAAGACCATAGATAAATCCGCCGAAACAGATGTTTAAAAGATCATCCTCAAACAGCGGGTGAAACAGGGACAGCCGCAAAAAGAAACTGGCCAGAAATACCTGAATCATGGAAAAGATCACGAATTTCTTTCCGATCTGGCGGTAGCAGAAGACCGCCACGGGAAGATTCAGAGCGATCATTCCAAGAGAGGTGGAAAAATGGATCCCAAAAAGGCCGGTAATCTTTTCCACCAGGCGGGCCACCCCCGTGAACCCGCTGGGGAGGATCTGGGCCGGCGTTAAAAAGGCATCCATGGCAAAGGCCTGCAAAAGCGCGGAAACCGTTACGGCTATGGCAGTCACCGCATACCGTACTGCTTTACTGTTCTTTTTCATCACACACTCCCGACCAGTTTTCTTACCAGCGCTTCGCTCACGGCATCGTAGTCATTTTCATGGGGCGCCGGGGCAAAACAGTAATTAACCCATCGGCCAGAGGTCGTTGCATCCCCCTTCCAGTCTCTGCAGGAGGAGTGAACCTGGGTCAGCCCGGTTTCCTCCATCAGCGTCCTGGCATTATCCCCGTTTACGCCGCTTCCGGCCAACAGCTGGATCTGGTTTCCATATTTTTTCTGAAGCTCCTTTAAAAGAGGCGCTCCCTGATGAGCCTTCTCTTTCAGACCGCTGGTAAGGATCCGGTCGGCTCCCAGGCGGATCAGCTCTTCTATGGCCTCGTAAGGATCTTCTACACAGTCAAAGGCCCGGTGAATCACCGCTTCCCCATGAAATTCATGGATCAGTTCGATCATTCTGCCTGTCTTTTCGCTGTCAAGCTTTCCATCCAAAGTGAGAAATCCAAAGGCCAGGCCGTCGCTGCCGTTTTCCATCAAGATACGGGCATCTGCAAACATCTGCTCCGTCTCCGCCTCTGTATAGCAAAAGCCCGCTCCCCTGGGCCGTACCATAGAGATCACCTTCAGGCCAGTATTGGCCTTAATCAGGCGCAGACTGCCGATGGAAGGGGTAAGTCCTCCAAGATACAGGGCGCTGTTTAATTCGATCCGCCCTGCCCCGCCGTTCCAGGCAGCCAAAGCATCTTCATAGCTTCCGCAGCATATCTCGATCATGCCTCTCCTCCTTCTTTCTTCTCTCCCGCCAGCCGATACAAACTTAAAGCGTATATTTTGGCGTTTGTAATAATGTCCTCAACCTTCATCCACTCATCCGGCTGATGGCCGATCCCCTTCTGGCCCGGAAAGGAGGGGCCGAAAGGAACGATATTGGGCATCCGTTTCGCGTAGGTGCCGCCGGTGGTGGTGACCGGCGTTCCATCCATTCCCGTAACACGTTCGTAAGCGTATTTTAAGGTATCTACCAAAAAGCAGTCCTTTTCAAACCGCACCGGATCCATATTGTCCGCCAGACGTACCTCCATATCGGGAAGCTCCTTTTGAATAGTTTCCGCCAGTTGTGAAGCATTTATCCCCGCTGGATAACTGACTGCAAACTGCAGCGCCGGTATCTCCCCTTTTAGCACCTTGTAGTTTCTTATCTCCAGCTGTCCGAACTCCTCATCCTTATAATCAATGTGGAATCGCTCTCCTGTGTTCCTTGCATTCAGCACGTAGTCATTCATCAATGTCAGGAACTGCTCCATGGACGCCGGGCGGATCTCCACCAGCGCCCGTCCTCTCTCGGCATAGACCACCGGATACTTGCAGTCCGGGGTAAAGCCCATGATGGGAGGCTTTTCCTTTGTCAGATAATACTCCAGATCCTTAAAGCCAGTCTCCTCGTCACAGCCAAAGAGGATACGGATGGGATGCTCCGGTTCAAAGCCCAGTTCCTTTAATGCATAAAGGGCATAAAGGCAGGAAAAGACCGGCCCCTTATTGTCCAGAACCCCACGGCTGTAGATTACGCCGTCCTTCTCATAGCCGCTAAACGGCGGCTGCTTCCAGCCCGTTCCTGCCGGAACCACATCCAGGTGGCCTACGGCCGCTATATAGTCATCTCCCCGACCATACGCCGCATACCCCATATAGTGATCCACATCCACGGTTTCAAATCCCAGCTTATCCGACAATGCAAGCGCTGCGTCCAGAGCCTTTCTCACACCGGGGCCAAAGGGCGCTCCCGGCTCTGCCGGGGCCTCTGTACTGTCGATCTGAACCATTTGTCTGATACTTTCGATCATAGCTGCGGAAACTTCTTCCACTTTCTGTAAGATCTGTTCCTCTGTCATTGCGTCTGCTCCTTTTATAGCTCCTTTAACGGCGCGGTACGAGTCTTCATATAGTTTTCCATCCACTCTTTTGTAGCCAGCTCATGGACACATTTGCCATTTTCCTGCTTTGTCAGGTATACAGCCGGTTTCTGGCCCTCCACGGCCACGGCGAAGGAAAATCCCTCAATATTGGTAGCCACGCCCCATTCGCCCTTATTATTCATGGCGATCAGAGACATATCGCCGGCCTTTCCGCGGCGTTCCTTTAACTCTCTGTCAAAATGAGCCACCGCCTTCTCGCAGGCTTCCTGAGGATGAAGTCCCTCTGCCATCAGGCGGACGATCTCATAAGAAACGCAGCCCTTCATCACATCTTCTCCCAGTCCGGTAGCACTGGCACCGCCTACCTTGCTGTCCACATAGAAGCCGGAGCCGGAAATAGGCGAATCCCCCACACGGCCCTTTTTCTTCATGAAAAGTCCGCTGGTGGAGGTTGCGCAGGTCATCTTCCCCTTGGAATCCAGGCATACCATACCTACGGTATCGTGGCCGGAGTATGGCTTAAGCTCGCTCTGCACCATCTCTTTTTTACGGTTGCGATAGTGGATCCTGGCCCGGTCCGTGAGCATATTTTTGCGCTCAAACCCCTCCTTGTGAGCAAATTTCTCTGCGCCCTCTCCCACTAACAGGTTGTTCGCCTGCTCCTTTGAAAGACGTCTGGCAATGGAAACAGGATTTGCGAAGTCCTTAATGGCGGCTACTGCTCCAATGTCTAACGTATCTCCGTCCATATAGGCCGCGTCTAACTCCACTTCCATCTCCTCATTGGGAAGGCCGCCGTAACCGACGGATTTGTAAAATGGGAAATCCTCTACTTCACGAACCGCTGCCTCAATGGCGTCTCCGGCATCGCCGCCCTCCTTTAACATTCCTTCCGCTTTCTCAATTCCCTCTAACGCCATTCTCCAGGTTGCAATAATACCCCACATCTGGCAGTTCTCCTTTCTTTCACCTTTTTCCCAAAGGAGCCATCGGCTCCCATGGCAGTACACAGATTGTATGAAGGGGCGCGGCTTTTGCGCCGCACCCCTCTGTTATCCGCCCTGCATACATTGACAGGCAGGGCGCTGTTTCTTACGCACGCCGGCGCTGTGCCGGTTAGAAACAATACCGGGCTGCCGCTTCTGCTTCACCGCTTTTTTCTACCATGGCCTTTGCCAGGACACACATTCCCTCCAAGGCCTCATTTAAACCGGTTCCGCCTTTTTTCGGCGTTACCACAATATGAATCTTATCCTTGTAGGCGGCAATGGTCTCTTCATTTTCCTTAGACATGGCGGCCAGGGCCGGGATGCCTGTTGTTTTTATCACATCATCCGCTACGCGGGCAGCCATTTTCCCGTAGCCCAGGTAATTTAAGGCCGGACCACACATCACTACGTCGGGCTTTAACTTGTTTACCATGGCGCAGAGCTTGCGGCTCACCTCGTCGGGATCCGCCTCAAAGAAACCATCCCCGCAGTACAGGCTGGCGATGATCCGCCCGTCTGTTTTCTTTAAATAAGGTTCCATCATCACAGCAGGGCCTACGGTGTCCTTGGTAGCGCCCAAAGGCAGCATATGGTCATCCTTAATGCCTGCGCCGGACTGAATCTGATCGTAGATCATGATGATCTTCATAGTATATCTCCTCCTTACAGATCGTCAAAGGAAAGGTCATCGAGAGAAATATCGTCTTCTTCTTCCTTTTTTGCAGCCTCTGCCTCATCATTCAGATACTGCTTATCCATGATCTTAATAAAAGGCATATAGATAATAATACCCATGATCAGAAGCAGGATCTGCAGCACGCCGCCCACCCAGTTGGTGGCAAAGAAACCGGAAATGCCCAGAGGACAGGTCCATGGGATATTGACGCCGGAGCAGATCGGCACAAAGCCCAGAGACATTGCAAAGTAAGAAATAATAATGTTCAGTGTAGGCACCAGCATAAACGGAATGAGCATGGTCGGGTTCAGCACGATGGGAAGGCCGAAGATGATCGGTTCGTTAATGTTGAAGATGCCGGGGATCAGGGAGAGCTTTCCAAGCTCTGTAATACGCTTTGACTTACAGAATAAGATCATGGCAATCGCTAAAGACAGTGTGGAGCCTGCACCGCCGAAGGTAGCGAACAGATCCTGGAACTGCTGGCAGATGATATGGCCCTGGCCTGCGCCGGTTCTGAAAAATTCCATGTTTTCCAGAGACAGTGTCTGGAGAATGGGGTTAAATACCGCACCTACTACGGAACCGCCGTTTACGCCGAAGAACCAGAAGAAGTGCAGGAAAATGTATGCGATTACCATTGCTCCCAGAGTATCGCCCAGGTTTAACAGAGGAGTCTGAAGGAACTCAAAAATAATCTGGAACGCGTTGCTTCCCATGGCTCCGAAAATCAGATTCACAATAAAGAACACTGTCATTACTACAGTGGCAGGAATCAAAGCGGAGAAGGACTCCACAACCGTAGGAGGAACACCCGCCGGCATCTTGATTACCCAGCCCTTACGCTCTACCCAGGCATAAATGTGTACCGAGGTGAAGGCACATATGATGCCTACGAAAATACCTTTTGCTCCCAGCCATCCAAGTGAAAGGCCTGTAAGAGAAACAGCCTGAGCAGTCCCTCCCACTTCTACGCTGCCGGAAACAACGTAAGGCATCAGAAGAAACCAGGACATAAGGGCCACCGCGGCTCCGAACAGCGGATTCGTATTCATGTTTTTCGCAAATGAATACCCAATTCCCATAACAGCGAAGATCGCCATGATGGTAAAGGTTGCGTCAGAAGGCTTTGCCAGGAAGGCGGCCAGCGTCTCCCCTGTCTCTTTGTTGACTATCACACTGCTTAACCAGTCCATCCACGCAGGAATGGGGAAATTCGCGATTACCAGGAAAATAGATCCTGCAATCAGAAGCGGTGTTGAAATCAGAAAACCGTCACGGACGGACATCAGATATTTATTTCTGCCAATGGCCTCAGCTAAAGGCATCAGCCATTTTTCCAGTTTGTTTAACATGGTTTGTTTTCCCCCTTATTTGTTGGCTTTGATCAGCTTAATTGCTGTCTTTAACACTTTTTCTCCGTCCATCATTCCATAGGCGCCTGCGTCAATCACCTCGATGGGGATATTCTCGTGGCCATACTTGGAAACGGTCTCCTCGTACATATATTTCACCTGGGGGCCCAGGAGAATACAGTCGGGGCGGTCGCTGGCGATAATGTCGCCGATCTTATTGTGGGGAAATGCTGCAACCTTTACAGGAATATTATGCTGGTCGGCTACGGACTGCATTTTGCTTGCCAGCATACTGGTGGACATTCCTGCGCTGCAGAACAGATAAATCTTTTTCATGGTGTGACCCTCCTTATATTTCAGATCCAGGATATCTATTTGTTTTCCAGTTCATGGATCCGTTTGCTCATCTTGATATTTTCCTCTGCCATAAGACGTACTGTCTCGGCCGCCATCATCTGATCCTCAGAGTGCATGAGAATGATTCCTACCTCGATCTTCTCGCCGCCGGCTTCTTTGGAAAGAAGATCCATATGGACATCGTGGCCCTGAGCATAAAACTCATCGCCCTCCTTCATCTTCTGCCCGCTGAGTTCATAGTCGCCTCCGGCTGCTGCACGCATGGCTTCTACATAGCTGGATTTCGCCATTCCCACTGCGGAAATAATGCGAAAACAGATCTGTTCTAATCCTTCCATTTTTCTACCACCTTTGCTTGTTGTTTGTTAATACTTTCTATATTTCAGATTATATCATGCGGTTTTCCGGTATTTTGTATATGGTCCTTCCTAACCATTAGGAAATCACTTATCTGATACCACCTGAGTCCTTCCTATCCGGTCGTGGATGGCCCGGTGATCCCCTAAAAGTGTGATAATGGATGAGAGAATACTGATCCCCATCCCAATGTACATCAAGGGCTTTACAAAATCGATTCCGGTCAGTATGGTTGCCAGCTGATGCCACAGGGCGCTGGCTGTCACAAGCCCGCCTTCTACAACCATGATTCCCAGAATCTGGCGGATCATAAGCTTTGGCAGAGTCACCTCATTCCCATCCGCAGAAACGATCCTGATCTTCACCAGCCGTTTTCCCGGTGTCTGCCCTTTCCATATAAATGCAGGAATAAAAACATAGTAGAAAAGGGCCGCTGCCAGACCTGCCGTCCCCGCTGCAATCCCGTAGGAAGCAGGAAAGGACAAAATATTCTGATTCTGTACCGTCTGGAACAGCTTCATGGAAACCATTGAAATCGGAAGCGCCGTTGCAAGCCCTCCCAGATACCAGTCTATGAGATAGGCTCCGAACCGGCGGCCCAATGAAGCCGGCCTTTGATTTGTGAGATTCTGACTCTTTTGTGTATTCATTTTCACCATTTTCCTTTCCTGTTTTATGGCTGACTGCCAGGCCGCAGGCCCGAAGCCGTCTTTTTCACGCCCTAAATCTGCTGTATGGCGCAAAGCTTTTTAAATTCCTCATAATTCTTTGCCTGTACCAGTTTTTCAAAGGTGCCGCTGTCCGTTACCAGGTTGCACAGCCAGTCAAAGAACACTCTTAAAAGCTGATTGTCCGTCTCCCGGACAGCCAGAAGCACCACCAGCCTCACATTGAAGTTCCCCCATTTTACCGGCTCCCTTAAAAGGAGGATGGAAATACAGGACTGGCCTTCTGAAACCTCCGTGGCATGGGGCACCGCAAACCCATGGACAAAGGAGGTAGATGAAGTGGCTTCTCTGCGCAGAACATTCTCCCGGAAGTTTTCCTCGCTTAAGCCCTTTTCATACAGATCCCGGCAGAGATAATCAATGATCTCCTCTCTTGTCTTTAGAGAATCACTGATGTGAAAAAGTTCTTTTCGCATCAGACGCTCCATCATGGCAACAAAATTCCGATGATATTTGATCTTGTCCAGCCGGTTGAGCAGCTGGAATACGCGGCTTTCATCCTCACTGTTCAGAAACAGAGAAATCTGAAGGGTTGGGATGTCTAACTGATGCTTTAACGGCATAGTGGACAGAATCACATCCGGGGCCAGGGCGCGGATCTGTCGCTCCTCAAAGAAGCTGAATACCCCGGCTACTGTAATCCGTTCCCCAAAGCGCAAAAGCAGCTTATCTACACAGGACTTTGAGATCAGATGACTGTTGGGAATAATCACAGCCACCTGGTATTTGACCGTCATGTTAAGGCGCTGGCAGGCGGACCCCAGATAAAGAGCCAGGAAGGAAAGCTGCGCCTCCTCCAGTTCCAGGCCGCAGACCTCCCGAACCCGTTCAGACACCCGGATGGCCATTTCAAAAAACAGAGGGTATTTTCCCCTCAGTTCCTGCAGATACCAATCCTCGATCTCCTCTGAGCTTTCCTGCCTTCTGGATAAGCGGCGGATATGAGAGAGAAAGCCCTGGCGAAATTCCTCATCCTGGGACAGATCCAGGTCAAATTCGCTCTGAAGCACCTCGTAGATCTGTTCCATCAGCGCCTGATCCTGCGCTTCCTGGGAGCCGGTTTCATTTTCCCGTGTGCCGCAGCCCTTTAAGAAGCCGGCAAAGCGGCGCACCTCCTCCTCTGTCCTCTTTACATGGCAAATGCAGGAAATGTGGGAAAAAAGTTCGTCCGCAATGGCATATTCCCGCTCCCCCGCCTCCACCTCCTCTTCCTCTGAGGCGGTGTTGATATAGTCCTGATTCAGCATCCTCTCCATGGATACGCCGGCATGGAGCATGATAAAGGGATACTCCAGCTCGGAGATCCGGTAGCTGTGCTTTTTGCAGATGCGCATAAATTCCTCTCCCAGCTCCAGAAGGTCGAAGTCCTTCCATATACCGGCGATAGCACTTAGATTCGCGAAATTGTCCTTCAGCTCTTCCATCAGCAGTTCCTTGTACAGGCGGCGTTTATCCCCCTCATCGCCTGAAAGGCGCAGATGATTCTTAGAACGCTCCAGCTTAAGGCCGGGATACTTGGCAATCAGCTCCCGAAGCTTCTTTATATCATTGTCAATGGAATATTCACTGACAAAAATCCGCTCCTGAAGCTCCAGAAGGTTGATCTCCCGCTTATGAAACAAAAGTTCCTTGATCAGGTATGCCCTGCGCTGGAGGGCTGTTTGGGGGATAGCCGCCTTGCGCCGGATGTTATGCTTCTTCATCAGCTCATAGTCCACATGGTAGCCGCTCCTGCGGTTGGCCAGGATCAGCCTGCAGCCGTATTCGCTGTTGATCCCTTCCACATCCGTACGAATGGTCCGGTCCGACACTCCTAAAAGCTTTCCCAGCTCCTTTCCCGTCACCGGGCGGCGTTCACTGTTTAAGATGTCGATGATGTGGTTCTGGCGTTTTGTAAGCATAGGCAAACATCCTTTCTTTCCCTTTGGTCTGCGCCTTCCATATTTGAACGGCGCTACCTGCTGCATTGATGATTTTTGATTTATTGTACCATCTTTTGAGAGCGGTGTGGAATTGGTTTTTTCCTAAGTGTTAGGAAATTTTACAAATCCACACATTATTGTTATATTTACCCTGTTTTTACCTGTATGTTTCTGGAAACTTTTGTCTATAATTGATATAATGAGGTCAGGGAGAAGATTCCCAAATACACAACAGAAAGGAAGATTTTTATGAGGAAGAGATTTCGCGCGGCAGCGCTGGCTCTGGCAGCTGCCCTTCCAGCCGGTATCCTTGCAGGCTGCGGCAGCGCCTCAGAAAGCGGCGAAAAGATGATCATCCGGATCGGACACAATCAGTCAACCAACCACCCGACCCACATCGCTCTGGCGGCTTTTGAGGAATTTATCGAGAGCAGGCTAGGAGACAAGTATGATGTGGAAGTGTTTCCCAGTGAACTTTTAGGTTCTCAGAATGAAATGGTACAGCTGACCCAGACTGGCGCTATCAATTTCTGCGTGGCGTCTAACTCTCTTCTGGAAACCTTCAGTCAAAATTATACTCTATTTAATCTTCCCTACCTTTTTGCCTCCGGCGAAGCATACCACGCTTCCATGGACGATGAGGCCATCACCGGCCCTATTTTTAAATCTACCGCACAGGCCGGCTTTGAGGCTGTCACCTGGCTGGACGCGGGCACACGAAATTTCTACACCGTGGACAGGCCGGTCAGCGCTCCGTCCGATCTGAAGGGCCTTAAGATCCGTGTGCAGCAGTCCCCCACCAATGTACAGATGATGAGCCTTTTAGGCGGTTCGGCGACTCCTATGGGGTTCGGCGACGTATATACGGCCCTTCAATCCAGGATCATTGACGGCGCGGAAAATAACGAACTGGCCCTGACGGACAACGGACATGGAGATGTGTGCAAATATTATTCCTACGATATGCATCAGATGATACCGGATATCCTCATCGGAAATATTGCTTTTCTGGACAGCCTGAGTCCTGAGGAGAGAGCCGTCTTTGACGAGGGCTTTGACCTTATAAATAAGGTTCAGCGCGAACAATGGACCATTGCCGTAGACGCCGCCAAAAAACGGGCTCTGGAGGTTCAGAAGGTGAATTTCCTCTACCCGGATACAAAGCCGTTTAAGGACGCGGTATCCCCCATGCATGAGGCCATGCTCCGGCAGCATCCTGATTTTCAGCCCATCTATGACGCGATCCAGGCTTACAATCAGCAGTATCCGTCAGCGGAATCCTAAGGAGGTATCAGTCTATGAAGCAGCTGAGAAATGTACTTACAGCCCTTTTAAACGTGCTGGCAGGCGTCAGCCTGATTGCCATGGTTGCCCTTACCTGCTGGCAGGTGTTCACCCGCTATGTCCTTCAGAACCCGTCCCCCTGGTCGGAGGAGCTGGTAGCCTATCTCTTTGCATGGGCCAGTCTCCTGGGAGCTTCCATCATCACCGGCGAACGGGGCCATATGAACATCCCCATTGTGGCAGAACGCTTCAGCCCCGGCATCCAGAAACTCCTTGCCATTTTCAGTGAGCTGACCGCCTTTGCCTTCTCCCTGATTATCCTGGTCTACGGGGGCGTAAAGATCACCAGCCTGGCCATGGGACAGATGACCTCAGCCCTTGGAACAGCAGTAGGCGTATTCTATGTAGTCATGCCTCTGTGCGGTATTTTAAATATGATCTATACGGTTCTTAACATTTCGGATATTTCAAAGAACGGTGTTCTTACGGCATCAGAAGAAAAGGAGGACTAGACTTATGGCAATCCAATCTCTGCTTATTATTCTCATTGTGCTGGCTGTCCTTCTGATCGTCGGCGTACCTATTTCCTATTCCATCGGCATTTCCGCCCTGATTGCCATTTTACAGACCGTGCCTCTGGAGGTATCTGTGGTAACCGGAGCGCAGCGTATCTTTGTGGGTATGAGCAAGTTCAGCCTGACCGCCATCCCCTTTTTCATTCTGGCTGGAAACCTGATGAATCAGGGAGGCATCGCAAAACGGCTGGTGGACTTTGTTATGGCGATCCTTGGCAAGCTTCCAGGCGCTCTTCTTGTTACAAACGTAGGGGCAAACGCGCTTTTTGGGGCCATCTCCGGTTCTGCCTCCGCAGCAGCCGCAGCGGTGGGAAGCATGGTAGAAAAAGGCGAGGAAGAGCAGGGCTATGATAAGGCGCTCTGTGCGGCTACCAACGGTGCTTCCGCTCCCTCCGGCCTTCTGATCCCCCCCTCTAACGCGCTTATTACCTACTCACTGGCAGCGGGCGGCACCTCTGTGGCAGCCCTGTTTATGGCAGGCTATATTCCAGGCATCATCTGGGCGGTTGCCTGTATGATTGTAGCTGTTATCATTGCAAAAAAGAAGGGATATAAGGGTATTCCAGGAAAATATGACTGGAAAAACTTAGGAATCTGCACACTGCGCGCCCTTCCGGCGCTTTCGCTGATTATCGTAGTGATCGGCGGCATCATCGGCGGTGTGTTTACGGCTACGGAGGGATCTGCGATTGCCGTTGTATACGCCCTTGTACTGGGGATCATTTATAAAAATATCACGTTAAAATCCTTCTGGCGAATAACGGTGGAAAGCGCCAAGATGAGCGGTATGGTAGTATTCCTGATCGGAGTTTCCAACATTCTTGGCTGGGTTATGGCTTTTACCCAGATTCCTCAGGCCATTTCCGACGCCCTGCTTGGCCTTACAAGCAACCCCATTATCATTCTGCTGATCATGAATGTGATCCTGTTGATTGCAGGAACCTTTATGGATGTTACACCGGCGATTCTGATCTTTACCCCTCTGTTTCTCCCGGTTGTGAAAACCTTTGGAATGAATCCGGTTCAGTTCGGACTGATCCTGGTATATAACCTCTGCATCGGAAATATCACCCCGCCCGTGGGTAACACTCTGTTTGTAGCAATTAAGGTGGGGCGAAGCTCTCTTTCCAAAGTCATGCCCTATATGCTGTGGTACTATGTGGCCATTCTCATAGGACTTCTTCTGGTAACGTATATCCCGGCGGTAAGCCTGGGGCTTCCGGGGGCGGCTGGGTTGATCTGACGGCAAGTCTATTAGCTGCGAAAGAACATCCCCATAGAAACCAATCAATACAAAAATTATATTTCTTATGGGGATGTTCTCTTTTTACAACATTACAAATAGTCTTACTTTATCTCATAGTTACCGCGGACATAGCCTTATATTCGTCCATCACCTGGTCAAACAGAGCTTCTGCTTTTTTGTATGCTTCCTTTTCCATCTGATCAAATGGGAAAATAGCGCGGTCCGGTATCTCCAGTCCTCTGTGTTTCATTAATCTTTTAAACAGATAAGCGAAATTGGAATCTACGTCATAAAGAGGCATCAGATCATGGATCAGTTTTGACAGCTCCGCAGTTTTTTCAAAATTCCTTTCTCTGGTAGCCCGCACCAGTTCGCTCCAAAGTTCAGGAGCCAGATTGGACAAAGCTCCGATACATCCAACCCCTCCAGATGACAGATTTGATAAATACTGATCATCAAAGCCGGAGTATACTTCAAATTTATATCCTTTTGCCGCCTGACAGATACGGTTTGTGTGACCTGGTTCCGAAACGGAATCCTTCAATCCCCTGATATTTTCATTGTTCTCCAGCAGTTTTTTCACTGTAGCTGGTTCAATAGAATGACCACTTCTGGCCGGAAAGTTATAAATAAAAAGATCCCCTTTTACAGCCTTTGCCAATGTGTCATAATATGAAAAAATCTTTTCCTGATCCAGTCCATAATAATACGGCCCAATTACCATTGCTCCTGCATATCCCATTTCTATAGCAGCATTGGAAAGCTCCTTTGTCTCACCAAAGTTCATACTTCCCGTTCCCGCGTAGAGTTTCGTCCGTCCTGCTGTGTAATCCGCATAAAAACGGAAAAAATTATATTTTTCCTCCTTGCTCATCCCCGTAAACTCACCGGAAGATCCCAATACAAGGATGCCGTCTACGCCGCCTTCTATTAAAAAATCAATAATTTTTTTGTTAGCCTCATAATCTGGTTTTTCATTCTTATCAAATGCCGTTACTACCGGCGTAACAATCCTGCACATATCTTTTCTCCTTTTGCTCATTATCATCCATCAATTTCATTTATCAGGCTGCCGATTCCTTCTATTTCACAGGCAACCCTATCTCCACGTTTCAAAAACCTCGGAGGCATATACCCCATTCCCACACCAGCCGGTGTCCCCGTGGCAATAATATCTCCCGTTTCCAGTGTAATACCGGAAGACAATTCATGAATCAGTTGAAATACATCTTTAATTAAAAGGGCTGTGTTGGAACTCTGTCTTAATTCCCCATTCACATAAGATTGAATATCTGCATGGTTTGGCAGTGGCGATTCCTGACGGTCTGCTATTAAGGGCCCCATGGCCGCATATGTATCCAGACTTTTTCCAAACATCCACTGACCATGGAGTGTCTGAAGCCTGCGAGAGGAAAAATCATTGAAAATGGAATATCCAAAAATATGCTCTTCTGCCTCTTCTGCTGGTATTCCTTTTCCTCCTTTGCCGATTATAACTGCCAATTCCACCTCATAGTCTACACTGTCATCCAGATCAAACCGCGCTACTACCCGCTCATTGGGGCCCAAAATACAGCTGGCTCTTTTCGAAAAATATACGGTTTCTAAAGCTGTTTCACCTATTCCTCCTGCCAGGTGCTCCCTGGTTTCCTTTAAATGATCCGCATAATTAACGCCTACGCAGATGATATCATGCACTGGCCGCTGTATAGGCGCAAGAATTCGGGCTTTGCTTATATCATAAAACGAACCTCCATATGCTCTTATCGCTTCCTGCGCTTTGATAGGATCTCCGTCTACCATGTACAGAAAATCCACAAAATCCATTCCTTTTAATTCTGGAAATATCCGATCCAGAAAAACTACTGTATTTCTGGAAACCATTGCTCCTAGGTGTATTTCCCCATTTTCCAATTGGCATCTGATGTATTTCATTGGATACCGCTCCCCTCTGGCGCAGCTGCCGTTTCTTCTATAAAATAAATGCTACATATAATTGCAGACTCTTGCAATTGCCATCTCCATATATCCCAATGCCTCAGCCTTTGTCAATTTGCCCTTTGAAACCTGCCAGATCTCATCCATAAGATCATCTCCCAACTCCTCCAGCGTCTTTGTTCCATAGATATAGGGACTTGCGTCTATATCGATGTTATCTGACATATTTGCAAAGGTTTCTTTATTTCCGGTAATTTTGATAACAGGAACAATGGGATTGCCCGTAGGAGTTCCTCTTCCGGTGGAAAATACCACCAGCTGGCAGCCTCCTGCCGCCATTGCGGCAACAGAAGAAGGATCGTTGCCTGGAGTATCCATAATTACCAATCCCTTGTGAGCTTCTACCTGCTTTGCATAGTCATACACCTCATTGACCTGCCCATGTCCACCTTTATGAATACATCCAAGAGATTTTTCCTCCAAAGTAGTCAAACCACCCTCCATATTACCTGGAGATGGGTTTCCTTCCCGCACATCATGCCCCACACGTTTAATAGCCTTTTCATAATCGTGTACAATCTGATAGATACGATCGCTGATTTCCTTATCTCTTCCTCGTCTGGCAAGAATGTGTTCCGCACCGATAAACTCTGTGGTTTCCGAAAGAATAGAGGTTCCGTTTAATGCGGTAATACGGTCACTCATTTCACCAATCAGCACATTGGCAGCCAGCCCTGAGGTGGGATCGGAGCCACCACATTCGGTTCCAATAATCAATTCAGAAAAATCAAATTCTTCCTTTACAGCCAAAGATGCGGCCTGAGCCATCTTTTGGGCTGCGCGTACTGCCTTTTCTATGGTACTGATGGTTCCTCCGTTTTCCTGAATCACAAAATGTTCCAGCGGTTTGTTAGTTCTCTCCTGAATGGCTTCCAGCACAAGATCCATCTGGCAATTTTCACATCCCAGAGAAATAACAATCGTCCCATATACATTGGGATTGGCAGCAAAGCCAGCCATTACATCCATCGTGAGCTGCTGATCGGAAGGAACCTGTGAACATCCATTCTGGTTATTAAACGTCACAGCAGATTCTACCTGAGAAGCGATAATCCTTGTTGTATCAGATGCGCACACGCTTGCCGGTAAAATTAAAATTTTATTGCGAATCCCCACCCGTCCATCGGGTCTTCTATATCCTGAAAAAGTGTATTTTTTCTGATTTCCCATCTTCATTTCCTCCTGTCAGAGTTTTTCTCTGTGGTTTTCTACATTATGTACGTGGACGTGCTCTCCCTGCAAAATATCTTTGCCTGCCAACCCAATATGTTCACCATACTTTACCACCTCGCTACCATTTTCCATATCTGCAATAGCTACCTTATGATAAATTGGCACATCGGTCCTGGCTATAATAGTCTCAAACCCCCCCATCCTTTTTCGCCATGTGATATTCTCACCTGCCTTTACCGGTTCAATCACCACGGCTACGGTATCTTTGGGATCAATGATCATTGCGTTAATTGTTTCTGTATTCATTTTTCTTCTCTCCTTTTATAAATTTGCCTTCTGCAGCGGAATCTGAGGGCAGCCGTACTTATTTGCCCACCAGTTCGTCATAATAGGTGCTAAAATTGCAGTAATAACAACGGATGCTGCTACCTGAGCTGTGGCAGCCGGAACATACGCCGCAAGTGTAGGATCTGCCAAAGCAACCACTGCCGGAACCGCAACCGCATTTCCTGCTGTGGTCGCAACCGCCCACCCCGCATATCCCGGCCGTTTTCCAAATACACGATCACAGAATACGATAAAAGAACCTCCTACAAATAGGGTAATGAAGCCCAGAAAAATACCGGAGGCGCCACCCTTTAAAACAGCAGTCAGATCAATTCCTGCACCAAGGGTCAGACCGACAAACGGAATCATAATTGGACCGGCAGGTGCCAGAAATTCAGAAAACTTCTTATCCAGATTTCCCAGAATCATGCCAACCAGAATCGGTGTAATCGCTGCTAAAATCGCAAGCAACGGAATATTGGCCAGGCCAGACGCCCCCATAGCTACCATGGTAAAAAACGGGCCGTCATTTAATGAAAGTAACGCCATTGCTCCTGCGTCCACCTCATCTCCATAACTCTGCATTAATGCCAGATATACAGAACCATTGCTGTTTGTTACCGCACAGATAATAGCTAACGCTGACAACCCCAGGACTCCCGCATGGCCAAATACTTTTCCAACAATAATTCCAATTGCTGCGCCGACAGCAAACTTAGCTGCCAAGAGAATTCCACCTCTCTTTAGTACCTTTCCAATGTCTGAAAACTGGAGGGTCGTTCCCAGACATACCAACTGAATCCCCATAGCCGTGGCTGCGCCTGCATTTGAAAATGTTGCTGTGGTCAGGGATCCAATCTGCAGAATGTGGGGCCAAAATGTGTTTAACACAGCTCCAAGCAGCAGTGGAACGATCATCATTCCAGCTGGCACCCTCTTTAAGAAACTCATTATCATTTTGAAATACCTCCTTCTTTTTGTGTACGTAATTACGTACTTAGTATGTTATAACGTACCTTCTTGACCATAAAATAGCACTACTGTATGTTATTGTCAATATATAAATGATAAAATGATATTTTTTGTATATTTTTCATAATTTTATTTTACACTTTTTACAGATTTTAAATAGAAACTGTAATGCAAATTCCTCCCCACTCTGCTATAATTTTATTATCACGCTTTTAACAGGGGGATCAGATATTATGCCGTCAAATGAACATCGTCCCACGGAACGGGTACTTGATATATTGGAACTCTTATCTACCAACGCAAATGGTATGACTTTAAGCGAGCTTTCCAGAGCTCTGGATGCACCCAAAAGCAGTATCATGCCTCTGGTGCATACTATGACTGCAAGAAAATTTATCTATATGCAAAAGGAATCATCCAAGTACTTTATCGGAGTTGCTGCCTATTCTGTAGGTGCCTCCTATGCAAGTCATCAGAACGCCCTGCAGTTTATACAATCCGAGATGAAAATGATAACCTCAACAATCAATGAAACCTGCCAATTAGGTATACAAAACCGCAACCAGATTCTTTATATTGCTAAGGAAGATTCTACAGAACCTTTACGACTCATTTCCTATGTAGGCAAACAGCTTCCACTGTACTGCTCTGCTCTTGGACGGGCTATTCTGGCAGAAAAAACAGATGAGGAAGTGCGGCAGCTCTACCCCAATGGATTGATTTCTTTTACAGAACATACCATCACTGACTGGAGTATGTTATTTGAAGAATTAGAACGTACACGGATACGCAGATATGCACTTGAAAAAGAAGAAACCGCACCCATGGTGAATTGTGTAGGTGTATCGCTTAAAAATAAAGGCATCAGCAGTGCGGCCCTAAGTGTATCTGTTCCTACCTTTCGATTTTCCGATACAAAGCTTGAAGAAATTGTCCATATGCTCATGGATGCCAAATGCAGGATTGAAGCATATTTTAATAATAATGACGCTGATCTGGTGAGTTAAAAAAGGCAAAACCTCACAACTGCAACCGAATTTTTAAACACAAAAAAGCCCTAAGCCAACTGTAAATCAGCTTAGGGCGAGCTATAAGCAAGTCCATGGTATAATCTAAATTTACCTCCGACACCAGATAAACTCTGACGCTCTATCTCTATAATGGGAGCACCCGGTGAATTTTACTGTCATTTCAATTCACAGTTCACAGATGGGGCTGTTTCCCCTTCACCATTCTCATTCACTGCGTTTCCACCGATTTCACCTGATACCCCGCCTTTTCCACCGCCTGTTTAAGGGCGTTTTCATCCACCTTGCGGTCGCAGCTTACCACTGCCAGTTTTTTTCTTAAGTTTACCTTGGCAGAAGCACCGTCGATTTTATTAACAGCGGCCATCACGCGGTTTACACAGTGGGCGCAGGTCATTCCTTCAATGTGAAGAATCTTCTTTTCTACTACAGCACCTTCCAGTTTTTTCTCCCTTTCCGGCAGTTCACCGTTTCCGCCTCCGCAGCAGCCGCCTTCTCCCTTCATATGTCTGATAGAACCCTTTACAGCTGCGATGAGGATCAGGACTACCGCTGCCAGTATAATGGAATTGATCATTTGTTCTTCCTCCCCTGCGGTTTCCAATGGCCGGCTTTTCTCTCATCCCGCCATTTTTTAAATTTCTGGATGCCTGTATACAGGCTCATGCCTGCTATATAGATCACCGAAAGAACCAGGATCATATATAACATGGAATCAGTTGAATGGCTCATTTTACCGGCTCCTTTCTCTTTGCCGAAGCGCAGGCAGAACAATGTCCGGAACAGCTGCTGCAGCTGCCGGAACAGCCTTTGCTGCTTTTACAGCCGCTGCATCCTCCCAGGGCGCCTTTATGCTTCCAGTAAAGCACCAGGCCGCAGTAACTAAATATCAGAAACAAAACAATGTAATCTGCCATATGAACATTCTCCTTTCCAGTATCAGGTGCAGGCTGACCCTGCCAGGGCCCATGCCGCCTGCAGCGAGTCTTATAGTTCAACGAGACAAAACCCGCAGAGCAGATCTTGTCTCGTCTTATATCGTATCTTTATGATGCCGCCTGCACGGAACTTCTTGTGTACATTTTCTTATCTTTATAAGGATCCGGACGGAAGAGCATAAACAGCAGAAAGGCCAGTACAATAAAGGCCACAACTGTTGCTGCGCCAAAGGTTCCGTAAAGGATCAGGGAGCCGATCTGGTATACGCACAGTGTTACCATGTATGCAAAGATATTCTGGAACAGAATCGCAAACCAGAACCACTTTCTGCTCTGAAGCTGCTGTGCCATAGTGGAAATTGCTGCCAGGCACGGGGAATCCAGCAGATTAAACATCAGGAAGCTGAATCCTGAAAGTGCTGTAGGGAACCACATACCCACGCCTGTCGCTACATTGGCTGCATCCTCGGTATCGCCGGCAACATTTGCAAGTACGCCCATGGTGCTTACAATACCCTCTTTTGCGCTGAAACCGGAAATAGCTGCAGCTACAGGCTGCCACTCGCCCCAGCCAAGAGGAGCAAATACAGGGGCAATGGCTCCGCCAAGGATTGCCATCAGGCTGTCTGCAGAATCCTCTACCATACCGAAATGGCCGTCTGCGATGCCAAATGTAGCCAAAAGCCACATTACCACGCAGGCTAAGAACAAAATAGTACCAGCTTTTACGATGAAGCCCTTAAGGCGCTCCCACACATGAAGCAGAACGGTTCTTGCGGAAGGAATATGATACTGAGGAAGCTCCATTACAAAAGGAGCAGGTTTGCCTGAAAACGGCTTTGTCTTTTTTAATATGATTGCCGCTACCAGCACTGCCACGATACCTACAAAATACATGATCGGAGCCATCATGCCTGCAATGTCCCAGCCGGTAACATAGCCTGCCATCACGCCGCCCATCAGAGCGATTACAGGAAGCTTTGCGCCGCAGGGAACAAAGGTAGCAGTCATAATGGTCAGACGGCGGTCATTGTCCTGCTCAATGGTCTTAGACGCCATGATGCCGGGGATACCGCAGCCGGAGGAGATCAAAAGCGGAATAAAGCTTTTTCCGGACAATCCGAAATGACGGAATACACGATCCATTACGAATGCAATACGTACCATGTAGCCGCAGTCCTCAAGGATGGACAGGAATAAGAACAGAATCGCCATCTGAGGAACGAAGCCCAGCACAGCCCCCAGGCCTCCGATAATACCGTCTACTACAAGGCTTAAGATAAAGTCGCTTGCGCCCGCATTGGAAAGGAAGTTTCCTACTGCATCCTGAATTGCCACTACAAAGGTATCGTTAGTCCAGTCGGTGACCAGTGTTCCGATGGTGGTTACGGATATGTAATATACCACCCACATGATCGCCATAAAGATCGGAATACCCAGAATACGGTTGGTAACGATCTGGTCGATCTTATCTGAGGTCGTCAGCTTTGCTCCTGTCTTTTTCACAGAAGTGGAAACAATCTTCTGAATAAATTTGTAACGCTCATCGGTAACAATACTTTCCATATCGTCGTCATGCAGCTCTTCCAGCGTTCTGCGCTCTTTTTCCACCACAGCTTTGCCGGAAACAGATAACGACAGGCTCTCTGCCACCTTGCTGTCATTTTCCAGAAGCTTAACTGCGTACCATCTTCTCTGGTTCTCAGAAATATCGGCAGGAAGCACACTTTCCACCTCGGCAACCGCGTTTTCCATTTCCTTAGAAAAAATTTCCTTTGGAAGGTCTGTCTCCTTCTTCTTTGCAACGCTTACTGCCTTGTCGATCAGGTGGTCAAGGCCCGTCTGCTTTAATGCAGAGGTCTCTACGATAGGGCAGTTAAGAACCATGGACAGACGCTCGATGTCGATCTGAATGCCCCTCTTTTTCAGAAGGTCGGACATATTTAAGGCGATCACCACAGGGATGCCGGTTTCCATCAGCTGCGTGGTCAGATACAGGTTTCGCTCAATGTTTGTAGCGTCAACCAGGTTCACGATCACATCCGGATCATCCTTTAAAAGGTAATCACGGCTGACTACTTCCTCCAGTGTATAAGGGGAAAGGGAATAGATACCCGGAAGGTCGGTGACGATAATATCCTCCTTGCTTCCCTTTTTCTTTAATCTGCCTTCTTTTTTCTCAACGGTTACTCCGGGCCAGTTGCCAACATACTGATTTGCTCCGGTCAGGGCATTGAACATGGTCGTCTTACCACAGTTCGGATTGCCCGCAAGTGCAAGTTTAATTGCCATTTTCTTTTCCTCCATTCGCTTTAGCTCAGTGGAAATGTATTACTTTACCTCCACGCACTGGGCGTCATTCTTTCTTACAGAGAGCTCGTAGCCTCTTACCGTGATCTCAACCGGATCTCCCAGGGGGGCTACCTTTCTGATATAGAGTTCGCTACCTTTTGTGATCCCCATATCCATAATGCGGCGTTTGTAAGCGCCGTCTCCTGTAATCTTTGTAACGACTACCGTGCTTCCTACCGCAGCATCACCTAATGTCATTATACAGGTCTCCTTTCCATGGTCCATGTTCCGACCGTTTTATGTGTATGGTACAACAGGGTCTTGCCATTGGTTTCTTAAACCATTATGTGCCTTGCCATATCCTGATTGATCGCCACCCTGGAGTCTTTGACATTTACAATTACATTTCCTCCGATGGCAGAGATTACGGTGATCCCTGCTCCTGCAACAAATCCCAGGTTTTCAAGAAAACGCCTTGTCTCCTCGTTTCCGCCTACTCTGCGGATGATATTTTCCTCGCCGATCGCAGCCATTGTCAGCGGCATATGATTCACCTCGATCTTTATGTAGTTAGTCTTTCCTATCGACGTTAGTATACGCTAATGATAGTTAGTTGTCAATAACAAATTAGAAATTCTGCTTGTTTCCCTCTGAAAGACCAGAGTAATGATAGCCGCGGCTCAAAAAGCCAAGCTCTTCCAAGGCTGCTACCATACGGTAGACGGTAGCCAGTCCTATGGAAGGATCCCGCTTGGCTGCCATGTAATAGATCTCCTTACAGCTGGACCATTTTCCTTCCAGGATCACGTCTAACAGGATCTTTCTCTGGCCTGTGATACGCTTTCCGTTTTTCTGAAATTCACCGATGATCTGCTCTTTCTGGTCTGTCATGGCTGTTCCTTCCTTTCTGTATCTATTGTTAGATGCTACTAACTCTTTGAATAGTCTATACATTAGCACTCACTAACCCATTTGTCAATTATTTTTCTCAACTTTTTCTCCATTATTTTCAAAAATACATGGAATACAAAATAGAGAAGGGCCGAAGCAAAATGAAAAATGTACGAAACATTCATTTTGCTTCGGCCCTTTACAGAGTCTTAATTACGATTTATCAGCCTTCATTCATCTTTGCCAGCTTGGCCGCCTGATCAGCTGCAATGCAGGCGTCCAGAATCTCCTGGATATCGCCGTTTAATATCTTATCCAGCTTATACAGGGTCAGGTTGATCCGGTGATCCGTCACACGGCCCTGCGGGAAGTTGTAGGTGCGGATCTTCTCTGACCGGTCTCCGGTTCCGATCTGGCTGCGGCGCTCGGCCGCCTCAGCATTCTGCTTCTTCTCCATCTCGATGTCATACAGCTTGGAACGAAGAAGACGGAAGGCCTTTTCCTTGTTCTGCAGCTGAGACTTCTCCGTCTGGCTGTAGATCACAATGCCGGTAGGCATATGGGTCAGACGAACGGCGGAGTCTGTGGTGTTGACGCACTGACCGCCGTTTCCGGAAGCACGCATTACGTCAATGCGGCAGTCATTCATGTCAATCTGTACGTCTACCTCTTCTGCCTCCGGCATCACAGCCACCGTAGCGGTAGAGGTATGGATCCGGCCGCCGGACTCTGTCTCAGGCACACGCTGTACACGGTGCACGCCGCTCTCATATTTTAGCCTGGAGTATGCGCCCTTTCCTGTAACCATGGCTACCACTTCCTTAAAGCCGCCGATTCCATTCTCATTTAAACTGATGATCTCTACCTTCCAGCGCTGGCTGTCAGCGTAGTTGGAATACATCCGGTACAGCTCTGCAGCAAACAGAGCGGCCTCGTCTCCGCCGGCTCCGGCGCGGATCTCCAGGATAATGTTCTTGTCATCATTGGGATCCTTTGGCAGAAGAAGGATCTTTAATTCGTGCTCCAGCTCCTCGATCCGCTTCTTGCCGTCGGAAAGCTCCTCCTTGGCCATCTCCCGCAGTTCCTCGTCGCTCTCCTCCTCCAGCATGGCCAGGCTGTCCTCCACATCCTGTTTCGCCTGCTTATACTGCTTATACGCCTCTACGATGGGAGCCAGATCCGCCTGCTCCTTCATCAGTTTTGTAAAACGCCTTGTATCCTGAGTTACATCCGGATCCCCCAGCATCAGCATCAGTTCTTCATAATGGATCAGCATATCATCCAATTTATCAAACATAATCTTCTCTCCTGTTTTCTCTCTGAAACTCGTTATCGCCTGCCGTTTTCGGCCCCATTTTCCTGCTGCGGCGGCCGGATCGCCCGCACCACACGGTCCAGGCCGGCCATATCCCTTATCACTTCCAGGTCCTTAAAACCTGCTTTGTCAAATAGCTTTGTCACCTCTTCCCCCTGGTCATAGCCGATCTCCATATAGACGGCTCCTCCGGGTTTTAAGCGGGCCATACATTCTGCTGCCAGGATCCGGTAAAATTTAAGACCATCCTGATCTCCGTCCAAGGCCAGTCTGGGTTCATGGTCTCTTACCTCCGGCTCCAGGCCATCGATTACCTGAGCAGGGATATAGGGCGGATTGGAAACGATCACATCAAAGGGCTCGTCCTGGTTCAGAGCTGCAAACATATCGCTCTCAATGAGCCGCAGACGCCCTTTTTCCTCCCCCAGAATCCGGTCTCTGTTTTCCTCTGCCACCTTAAGGGCCTCTTTTGAAATATCAACCGCCGTAACGGACTGATACCCCCCAAGCGCTGCCAGGCTGACGGCGATACAGCCGGAACCGGTGCATATATCCAGGAGAGAAATGTCCCTGTCCTTCTGCTCCTTCAGCACCCGTTCCACCAGAGTTTCCGTATCCTGTCTTGGAATCAGAACGTGTTCATTCACCTTAAATTCCAGCCCCATAAAGCCCTGCCTTCCTGTAAGGTGCTGCAGGGGGATCCGTGCGGCCCTGGACTCTATGGCCTCTTTATACCGGGATACGGCGCGTAAAAGCTCCTCCGGCGTCTTTCCCTCTCTTTCTTTTGTCCAGCCGGAAAAGGGCAGCTCCCTCTTTGTAAGAAAAGCAGCAAAGCCCAGATCAAATATTTCCAGAAGAAGCAGTCTGGCATCCAGCGCCCCGTCCGCCACCTGACTGTCCTCCAGTTTTTTCCGTCCCTCATCTAACAGCCTTCCAAGGGTCATTTCCTCATGCAAAACGCTCCTCATGGCTCTTCCTTCCAGCCCGGAAAGTTCTCATTCAGATAGGCTCTCCAGTCAAACACCTCTTCCACCGCCGCAATGGCCACCTCGATCATGGAGTCGTCCGGCTCTGTAGTGGTCAGCCCCTGCATCCACATACCGGGACGGCTTAAGAAATTCACCAGCCTGCTGTCATTTCTTCCCGCAAACCGCAGGAACTCGTAGGACACGCCTGCGATCACCGGGATCAGCACAATCCGGCTTAAAAACCGCAGCCACACCGTATCTGTGCGGATGACCATGAAAAATAAAATACTGATTATCATAACAATCATGATAAAGCTGGTGCCGCAGCGTTTGTGTTCTTTGGAGCTGGCCCGAACATTGGCAACATTTAAAGCCAGCCCATGCTCAATGCAGTTGATGCACTTATGCTCGGAACCATGGTACATAAAGGTTCTGCGTATATCCTCCATACGGGATACCATTTTTATATAGATAATAAAGATTGCAATGCGGATAAAGCCTTCTAAAACAGCCATCAGTGTTTCGGAGGGGATAAAGGGACGGCACAGCCTTGCAATCAGCAGGGGCAGGAGCATAAAAATGCCAATAGCCATGATAAAGGAAAATATCATAACCACAGTCATAAGAATACTCTCCAGTTTCTCTCCAAATACCCTGTCCAGCCACGCTTCAAATTTTCCAGGCTCCGCATCTTCGTCATCCTCAAAAAAGCTGCAGGACCAGGTAAGGGCCTTCATGCCGACCACCATAGAGTCTGCAAATTTGAATACGCCCCGGATAAAGGGAAGTCCTAACACGGGGTATCGCTCCGTCAGGCTGACATAGCGATCCTTTTTTATCTCGATCTCCCCGTCAGGCTTACGGACGGCAATGGCATAATCGTCGCCATTCTGCATCATAATGCCTTCGATCACTGCCTGGCCGCCTATTCCAGAATATTTCATTATATGATTACCTCTCTTTGGCCGTCTGTCGGCGGCCCTATTTCACCTGCACAGTAAGCGTCCCCATCAAACGGACTTACTGTCACAGAACACAAAAGGGCTGAGCCTGATCTCTCAGGCCCAACCCCTTGATTCTTTCTCACTTATTACTGAGCATTGATGCCATACTTGCGATTGAACTTATCAATACGTCCACGGGCAGCAGCAGCCTTCTGCTGGCCAGTATAGAAAGAATGGCACTTGGAGCAAACCTCAACGTGGATGTCCTGCTTGGTGGAGCCTGTTACGAACTCGTTGCCACAGTTGCAAACTACCTTTGCCTGGTAGTAATTTGGATGGATTCCTTCTCTCATTTCATTCACCTCTCTGATTATTTGCGGTTTCCGACCGCGGCCTTTGTATGCCAATCTGCCTCTGTACACTGCAGGCAGCCGGTACATACCGTCACCAGAACGCACAGATATCAGCATCTTCTAAGTTATACACGCCCTTCCCGCAAGTTCCTGACTCGCGCAGACGCTAAAACTGCCGATCCAGAGTTCATGCTCTGGACAGCTTAATCAGTATAGCATAGAAGTTTTGGGATTGCAAGAGGGAACGAAGGTTTTTTAGCCGCATTCCTCCGTCAGACAGCGGATAAATTGTCTGCGGGCCGCCTCCTGTGATTCCAGGTTCCTTACCTTATCCGTACTTTTGGCAGGAATCCATGCTTTATTTGTATTGTAATAAAAGTTCAGCTGCTTCCAGTATTTTTCCGGAAAAAGGAACATACAGGTCAGACTCTTTCTCTCCCGTTTGTCCATGGGCCGCACCCGCTGGTAGGAATCTACCATGGAAAGGCCAAGTTCCGTATCCCAGCCATGCTTTTCCAGGGCCTTTCTCATCAGGCGGTACAAATCGCAGACCTGAAGCCCCAGATGCATACGATTATATTCTACAATTGCCGTGTAACCGCGGCCCATAAGTACATGGTGCTGATCCAAATCACCGTGACAAAGCCCAAAGCCTGACGGGACAGCCGGACTGTCTGCAGCCGCCCTCTGATCGAAAAGTTCCGCAGCCATCAGCCGCTCTCCTCCCCCTATGGAAACGGTTTGGGTATATGACCCGGTCTCATTTTCCTGTGTTTCCAGAAGATGTTTCATCTCATCTCTGGCCGCCCTGGCCTGCTCATAAAAATAATCATAGCTCCCCATGATAGAAAGTTCAAATTCTGTCTTTCCACGTTTTCCCCGTATAAAGTTTCTGGCTTTCTGCATCTCGCGGATGTGGCGGTCCATCTCACGATCCGGGGACTCTTTGCAGATAGATCCCATATTCCACTCCTCTTTAAACGGGATGCGGCGCAGCTGCCCATGGAGCATGGCAAGACGGGCGATGGCCTGGCGAACCTCGCAGCCATCCCGGATATTGCACTCTCTGTCCCCGTACCATTCCTTTAATATGTATCTGGTTCCGTCCCCGGCCATGGTTAAAAGTTCGCCCTCTTTATTGCGCTCATATTGGTCTGTCCGCAGGCTTGTACGGGTATCCAGCATCCCCAGAACCTGATCCTCAAATTCCAGCCTGCGCACCGTTCCCCGATATTCCTTAAGAAGTCTCATTCCCCGGTCCGTTTCACAGATCCAGGCTCCACGGCCCTTACGAACGGTTGTCACTTCCATCTCATACTGCTCCAGCGCTTCCAAATACCTGTCATTCATCTTACCCCTCCATTATTTTTCCGTCAGACCATTTCATACCTAAGCGTCCACCGTCACGCGAACAGCCTGCTCTGCCTGAGCCGAATGATATTTAGTACATACTGAGATTTATGTGTATTTTTGTCTGTTCAGCCTGTACCGTTCTGCCCGGCACTGCAAAAAAGAGTGCGTCTGGAACGTAAAATTCTCTGTCCGAGAGAGTTTTACGTCTCAGGCACACTCTAAGGTATGTCAAAATATAGAAGGATATGACATTCTTTCAATACAGTTCCGTTTATTACGCTTCGTCTTTCCACTGCAAATGATGCAGCCGCCCATTCCGTTCCATTTTCTCAAACCCATTCTGCCGCAATGCCTCATAGAGCACAATGGCTGCAGAGTTGGAAAGGTTTAAGGAGCGTATATCTCCCCACATGGGGATCCTGACACAGTGATCCTCATGTTGCACCAGGATCTCTTCTGGAATACCGGCGCTTTCCTTTCCGAACATCAGATAACAGTCTGAGGAATACTTTACCTCAGAATAGACTTTGTGGGCCTTGGTGGTTGCAAAATACATATTGCCGGCAGCATCAGGATTTTTATCCAGAAAATCCTGATAATCGCTGTACACCTGCACATCCAGCTTATCCCAGTAGTCCAGCCCCGCCCGTTTCAGAGCCTTTTCATTCAGCTTAAAGCCCAGGGGTTCGATCAGATGGAGTCTTGTATTCGTAGCCGCACAGGTACGGCCGATATTGCCTGTATTGGAAGGCATCTCCGGCTCTAAAAGCACAATGTTCATCATATGTATCACGCCTTTCCGTCATGGCGCTTTACAAAACGCCCGATCCGGCTCAGTGCCTCTTTCAGATTCTTCAAAGAATAGGCGTAAGAAATACGCACAAAGCCCTCGCCACAGTCTCCAAAGGCGGTTCCCGGCACAACTGCCACCTTTTCTTCCTTCAAAAGCGTTGTGGCAAACTCCTCTGAAGACATACCAAAACGGCTGATATTGGGGAAGGTGTAAAATGCCCCCAGAGGCTCAAAGCAGTCGATCCCCATCTCCCTAAAGGCGTTTAACAGATAGCGGCGGCGCTGATTGTAGGATTCCCGCATCATTTCCACATCCTTATCTCCGTCCCGCAGAGCCGCTACGGCTGCATACTGGCTGGTAGTAGGCGCGCACATGATGGCGTACTGGTGGATCTTTAACATCTGTTTCAGGATCACCTCAGGAGCCGCTGCATATCCCAGACGCCAGCCTGTCATGGCATAGGACTTGGAAAAGCCATTGATCAGCACAGTGCGCTCCTTCATGCCCGGAAGTGAAGCAATGGTAACATGGTTGTCCGTATAGGTCAGTTCAGAATAGATTTCATCGGAAATAACAAAAATATCCTTTTCCACTGCGATCCTGGCGATTTCTTCCAGTTCATGGCGCTCCATGATAGCACCGGTGGGATTATTTGGAAATGGAAGCACCAGAATCTTTGTCTTATCCGTGATCTTCTCTAACAGCTTTTCAGGAGTCAGTTTAAAATGATCCTTTTCCTCCAGCTCAATGACCACCGGAACCCCGTCCGCCAGCACGGCGCAGGGAACATAGGAGACGTAGCTTGGCTGGGGGATCAGCACCTCGTCTCCTGGGTTTAACATGGCGCGCATGGCCGCGTCGATCGCCTCGCTTCCGCCTACTGTAACCATAACCTCCTGATCCGGATCATAATTCACATCGAAACGGCGGCTTAAATAGCGGGAGATCTCATCCTTCAGATCCTTAAGGCCTGCGTTGGAGGTATAGAAGGTACGCCCCTTTTCCAGAGAATAGATTCCTTCCTCTCTGATATGCCATGGCGTGTCAAAATCCGGCTCGCCTACACCCAGGGAAATAGCGTCTTCCATTTCATTTACAATATCGAAAAACTTCCTGATCCCGGAAGGGGGGATACTTACGATTTTATCTGACAAGGGGTTTCTCATGGTGTGATCAGCATCCTTTCATCCTGGACCGGCTCGCTGATAATGGTGCCGTGATCCTTATATTTTTTCAGTACAAAATGAGTTGCTGTGCTTAAAACCGCCTCCATGGGAGCCAGCTTATCAGATACGAACTGGGCCACCTGACGCATGGTCTTGCCTTCAATAAATACAGTAAAGTCAAAGGATCCGCTCATCAGATATACGGCATTTACCTCACTGTACTGATAAATACGCTCCGCAATCTTATCAAATCCCATGCCCCGCTGAGGCGTTACCTTTACCTCAATCAGAGCCACTACCTTTTCTTCGCTGGTATTGTCCCAGTTAATCAGAGTATGGTAGCCGCAGATGATATGCTCTTTTTCCATCTCTGCAATCTCATTTGCCACTGCGATCTCGCTCTCTCCCAGTAAGACCGCCAAATCCTTTATATCGATCCTGCTGTTTTTCTCAATCACTGCCAGAATTTTTTCTCTCATAACCTTTTACCTTCCTCCATTCTATATTGCCCGTCTCCTTACAGTCCGAGCCTTCTAAGCTCATCAGGCTGGGGGCGTTCCAGATAGCCGGCTGTCTCCTCTCCGTGACGAATCCGTCTGGTGATGCCTGTCTCAACGCTTCCGATCACTGCAGCGGGAATATGGGCCTGGCGCAGCTGTCTCACCAGCTGTCCTCCCTGATCCGCCGCAAGGATCACACAGTTTGCACAAAACAGCCTGTATGGGTTTAACTCAAACCGCTCGCATACCTCTACTGTAACCTGATGAATGGGGAGCATACGCAGGTCAATGTCGATCCCGGTGCAGTAGACGCCGGAAAGCTCCCAGAGTGCTGCAAGGATGCCGCCCTCTCCCGCGTATTCCCAGGCAGTTGCCGCAGCCGTTTTATTTGCCGATGCGTTCTCCATCCAGTCCTTTACGGAATATGTGTCCTTCTGGTACAGTTCCCTCAGAAATGACGGTGAAAAATACTGCTCCAGTATTCCTTTTTTATGCTGTCCGATGATCCTGGCTCCCGCCAGTCCCACCGATCCGGCTAAAACCAGTTCCTGCCCTGGTTTCATCTGACCATCCCGCTTCTCAAAACCGCCTGTTTTCTGTCCTGCCGTCCTCACTGGGCCACCTCCCCGGATCCAGAAGAAACCGCCGCACCGGGGCCGCTTAAGGCGGCAGGATCTGCCGCCCCTGATCCGCCCGGCCCATTGGCGCTTTCTGCCGCTCCCGGTCCGCCGGAGGACGCTCCTCCCTCTGCTGTACCAGCTCCGCTGGATGAGGTTTTGTTTTCTGCCGCTCCCGGCCCGCCGGATACAGTCTCACCAGGGCCGGCAGACGGAGAACCGCCTGTATCTGCCCCGCCGCCGGAGGTTCCTTCATCTGTTCCCGGGTTTTCAGCCGTCTGCCCGCCTTCTGTCTCCGCAGCTGGAGGTGTGTTCGTCCCTCCTGAAGGAGCCGTCTCGGCCGGTGCACTCACCGGAGCCGATGGTCCTACCCGGTATATGGCCTTGGATGCATTGTAGGTGTCCTGATTCAACAGGGTCCGCTCCTGCTCAACGCCGTCTACGGTCACTACCTTCCAGAGCCTGGATCTGAGACCCGTGTGGGAGGACTGAACACGCACCTTTGCTCCCGGAGCCAGGGTGTTGTCTACAATTATCTGAGGCTCTCCGGGGTTCGTAGTTCCCAGGGTCTCTGATACATACTCCACCTTCCGGCCTGAGGGACGTGTCTCTTTTCCATATATTGTAAATGTCAGTTGTTTTCCTGATGTATATCCTTCTACATAAATGGGAGTGCTGTAATTATTTTTTATCTTGATGTCCTTATAGGTTCCTGCGATTGCCGCATCCATGGACGGCTTGACGTAGGTAACGATCATGGAATGATTCTGCCGCTGCACAATCTCCACCTCCGCCTGGAGAGAAGCGCCGTAAAGAGTCGTGGCGATCTGGCACACGCCTCCGCCGATACTGTCCACAACCTTGCCGTTCTCATAGGCAGCCGCCGTCTTGTAGCCGTTTGCCGTGGTAAAAGGCTGAAGGCACTGATAACCGGAGAGTACCTCTCCCGGCATCAGCACACGGCCGTTTATCTTGGCCGCACCTACCGAAACATTGGTAGAGCGGGACGCCCCGCTGCTGGAAAAATCTGTGGTGCAGGTTCCCAGCACATCCTGGATGGAAGCCAGATCCTCAGAGGTGATGTCCGGCTGCTTTTTGGTGATCACCGCCTCCGTCACCACAGCGCCCTCCTGCCCGTCTGCCAGGGAGGCATTTAGCGCTGCAGCTGTGGCTGCCGTATCCACCGTCCGTCCCTCCACCGCCTCTGTTATCACAAAGGCGCCGTTTTCCCGGCGAATGGAGGCGTTCTGAGGCGGAGTCAGCACATCCCTGCTCTGCTCCTCCACAAAGGCGTTTACCTTCTCCTCATCCACGGATGTCTCAAGCGAAAGCTCCAACGGAGTCTCCTTCAGATCCTTTTCCACCATATACTGACGGATCAGACTGCCGCCTGCATACTTTTCCAATTCCTCCTGTATGCTGTTTTCATTGCTCCAGTACAGTCCCAGCGCTCCGGCCGTGGTCTCTTCGTCCTCTCCATCAACGGTCAGCACCACCTTCCGGCCGCCAAGTTCATTGACATAAGCCTCTATTGCATCACGGGCCTCCCCACAGGTTTTCCCGGCCAGGTCCTGTCCCTGCACACGGATCCCCTCCGGAAGCACGGGAGCCGCCTTAGCCGTCCCAGGGAAGGCCCACAGCGCCCCGGCTGCCGCCATGACAGTCAGGGCATTTCTCCACATTTTATTTTTCATTCTCACATTTCCTTTTCCTAATCTGGCTCCGGTTCCCCTCTGCCGACCGGATTTCAATTCCTGTTAATACATCAGCGCGCTCAGTGCCATAGGCACGATCATAGCCAGCACCAGGATCACAACGATGACCGTTGAAATGATCTTTTTCATCTTAGGGTCTCTCATATTCATCATTTCTTTCACCTCTTTAATAAATGAAACCATTACTCCTGCGGGAAATCAGGCTGTCTACTCTCTCAGCCTTCCCCGCTGCAGAATGATCGTGTCAATGAGCCGCGACGCTTCGCTGCGGCTTAAACAATCCATCTGCAGAGTTATGTCTATTCTATGACATTTTATCAATTCCTGCAAGTATTCTTTTTGCCTTTTTGTAGCCGGCTGCTCCCGTTTTGCCTTGTGGATCAGGGGATGGGGACGAAAGAGTTCCTCTCGTTCCTTCCCGTAAAGCGAACAAAGCTTCCGGTACAGAAGATGGGCCGATTCTGCATCCGCCTCTGCCCGGTGGGCTGTGGACTGCGGGATATGGTAGAAGGCGCAGGCAGCGCTTAAATTCTTCTTTTCATCCGCAGGCATCAGGCTGCGGCACAGCAGCAGCGTATCCACAGCGTCCCTCTCACATTCCAAATGGCTGTTTACCGCCGCCTGCTTTAAAAAACGGTAATCAAAGGAGATATTATGGCCCAGGAGAGGCAGGCCCTCAGAAAACTTCAAAAGTTCCCCGATCACCTCCTCCATGGCCGGGGCATCCTTTACCATCTCATCAGTGATCCCTGTCAGTTCTGTAATCTTCTTTGTAATGGCCCGTCCGGGATTAATAAGCGTTACAAAACGCCCATGTATCTCTCCGTCTATGACCTTTAAAGCCGCCGCCTCCGTAATCTTTTCTGTCCGTGATTCCAGCCCGGTAGTTTCTAAATCAAGGGCAATATAGGAAGATGTCATCGCTCTTTTCCTCCATTCTTCAGCCCATCCTGACCGTCACATTTCTTATTCCGGGAAAGCATCTGCTTCCCGTTTATCTTATTTTCAGCGGAAACGGTACGTTTTCCGGCAAACAGCGCCGGCTCCTCACAGGCTGGACAGTATTCCTTTAAAAAGCAATCCCCGCATCTGGGGTTCCTGGCTGTACAGATGGTGCGTCCCAATGTGATGATATGGATATTCCACAAAATCCAGCGCTCCTTGGGCAGAACCTTCATCAGGTCATATTCCACCTTTTCAGGATCCTCTTCTGCCGTCAGCCCCAGCTTTCTGGAGATTCGTTTTACATGGGTATCTACCACAATACTTGGCTCATGGTAAATGTTTCCCCGGATCACATTAGCCGTTTTTCTTCCCACTCCGGCCAGAGATGTGAGATCCTCTAAGGAACTGGGCACCTGGCCCGCGAACCGCTCCACCAGAGCCTTCGCGCAGAGAATAATATTTTTAGCCTTATTGTGGAAAAATCCGATGGATCGGATGTCCTGCTCCATTTCCTTTACATCCGCCGCCGCAAAGTCCTCAAGGGTCGGATATTTCTGAAACAGATCCGCTGTCACGATATTCACTCTGGCGTCTGTGCACTGCGCGCTTAAAATCACGGCGATCAGCAGCTGCCAGGGTGTCTCGTGGTTTAAATAGCAGACAAGCTCTGTTCCGTATTCCCGATCCAAAGCCTCCAAAATCTGCTCCACCCGCCTTGACCGGGCGGCTTTTGTCTCTTTTTTCATTCTGGGCATTTGAAAACGCTCCTCGTTTGTAATTGTTCTGTATCCAGCAAAAACAGCTGTACGGCCGGACAATTTTGACGCTGCCCGGATATGTCCCAGTATAATCCATAAAAATCTGCGTTTCAAGTTCCATTTCCCGGAAAAACGCCTTTTGCTGAGCAGACCGTCATTTCCAGACGGAATGTATCTGGGTATTTCCGCTTTATGAAAGGACAGCAAAAGAGGGCCGACGCTTTTACGGTTTGAAAACGCAAAAGCACCGGCCCCCTTTTAACAGTTCTGCCGTCCGCAGATAGGGCAGCTGTGGCTGAACGATATTTATTTTATGCCAGCTTCATCAGATATTCCCCTACATGGTACATCAGCCTGAGGGCTTCCGGAAGAAGGCACTCCGGAAAATATCTGCCGTAATTATTGACTTCAAAGCTGAAATATCCCTGATAGCCAATCTCCTTTAAAGCTTTCATAACTTCTTCCCAGCGAATGGTTCCGGTGAGAGGAAGGACGTGCATAAGATCGGGGTCAGTGGCGCTGTGGGTGTCTGACACATGGGTGGCGTACAGGTATTTTCCAATTAGACGAAGAGACTCTCTCTGATTCTGCTGCATGATATCTGCGTGTTCAAAATCCCAGCAGATCCCAAACCGGCTGTCGTTGATTTTCTCCGCAAGGCTTACCAGCTCCTCAGGATACGCGCCATATTTCCTTCTGGGGGCAATCGTGATATCGCACATATTTTCAACGGCAAGAGACATTTCAAAAGAGGCCGTCTTTTCCAGCAGCTGTCGGAAATAAGCTGCATTTTTCTCCTCTGAAACCGCCATCAGGCGGGAGGCATTATAATCCGTGTCCGGGTGGGTCACACAGAGCCTGGAACCAACGATATAACAGCATTCAATAGAACGCAGCACCAGCTCTTCATGGCGGCCGCGCTCCTCTGCTGTCAGGGAGGGATCAAGGAAATTATACGTATAGGCATGGCACTGGCCAAATTTCATTCCAAGACGTTCCTTTTCCTCCGCTACCTGATCAATCCAGGCTCTCCATCCATCCTCAAGAAACGGAGATCCTGGGAGAGACCAGTCGTAAAAGCTGATATCCAGCGTGTCAAAGCCCGCCTCCTTTGCATAGCGCATCATGCGTTCCATTGACACAGCGGAGCCGTCCGGCCGGTCAAATACAATATTGCTGGAAGTGGATAATTTCATGAAAAAACCCTTTCTAGGAACAGATCAATGTATGTATCAAAGTCAAAGCTGCAGGCGGCCCTCACATCCGAATTCCAGGCATCTGCGTATCCTTTCACACCAAACAGAGTCTGGCCGCACATAAGGCCGTCCTGATCGGATACTGCCGCCTTCCCCTGGATATACCGGGCGATTTCAGGCCTGACTGCCGCCGCAGCAGCCATGGCGTCCACAAGAAGACTGTATGGCTCAAGCCCCCGTCTCCGATTAAAATCTACAGATTTTTCCAGAAAACGGTAAGCCCAGCTTTCCTTATTCCCCTCTGTGAGAATACGTTCTGTCATATGGTTTTTAAGCTGCATGGTCACATCCAGTCCGGCGGCTGTGATTGGGATCCCTGATTCGATCACCAGCTTTGCCGCCTCCGGGTCCGTACGCACATTCCAGCTGGGGCGCGGATTCCAGCAGCTCTTATCCAAAGCTACGCCATAGGAGCCGTTTATGGTGTAGATCCCTGCAATCTGCGACCTGCTCTGAGGATATTTCATCAGAAGCTCCGCCAGATTTGTCATGGGTGCAATAGATATGATATAGATTTCCCCCGGATGGGCCTCCAGGCGCTGATGGAGCAGCTCTGATGCCGACAGCTCTGACAGGCAGGAGGAGGCGGGCTTAAGCTCCGTCTCCGAAAGCCCATCGCAGCCGCAGTATTTTCCGTCAAATTCCAGCTTTCTCTTTAAAGGCTGCGAGGCCCCCGCAGCCACCGGAATCTCGGAGCAGCCGCACAGTTCCAGAATCTTCAGTGCGTTATTCGCGCTCTGGCGCACGTCACAGACACCGCAAACTGCTGTTACCGCCTCCAGAGAAAGCTCCGGCGAAGCCGCCGCAAGCATCAGAGCCAGCGCATCGTCCGCACTGGGATCACAGTCAATGATTACTCGTTTCACACACAAATTCCTTTCCTGTTTCTCTTACTCTTTTTCCCTTATTCGATGGGATTCGCCCTGTAATAATCCTCCAGAGCCTTGGAAACGCCATCCTTTATCGCTTCAAAGGTTTCCTCTCTGTCAGCGGTTCCGTCACCAAAGGACAGCATTGCATCCTTGATTACCGTATCAATGGTGCTGTTGTTGGGAATAAAGGCGGGAATCACAGAGGTTCCTGACTGCATCAGCACATCGTAGGGAACCTGAAGCTTCGGCTCTGCCTCCACTGCCTGCTTGTAGGTATCCACTTCCTGTGCCTTTACGTTCACCGGCGTATATCCGGTTCCCTCAACCCACATTGCCTGTGCCTTATCAGAAGCCATATACTGCACAAATTCCCAGGCTGCCGCCTTCTTTGCCTCGTCGTCCCGATCCAGCATAAACAGCCCGGAACCGCTTGGATAGGCTCCTCCGATATCATCTGCAGATACCGTAGGAATTGCCGCAACGCCCCAGTTAAAGCTGTCTCCTACCAATTCACTGACCGTAGGAATCCGGGAGCTGGTCATGATAACCATAGCGTGCATACCAGCAGCAAATTCTTCATTTACAGAATCCTTTGACGGCTTGTAGGCACCGCTCTTTACCACCTTTTCCCATTCCGTCAGAAACCGATCCAATGTGCCGTTTGATGCACAGGCAAGCTCTGTGACATAGCCGTCATGACCATTGTCATTGTTTCCAAATTCACTGCCTGACGCCCCCTGGGTCTCGATCCAGTTTTCCAGTTCATACTGATTCACACGCACATTTAATCCGTACTCTGCGTCTGTCTTTTCCGCCAGAACAGGAAGTGCCTCTGCCATTTCCCCAATAGTCTTTGGAACGGAAACACCGGCCTGATCCAGATAATCCTGATTGTAATACAGCAAAAGGGCTGATGCCGTCCACGGCACACCGATCATCTTACCGTTAATGGAATACTCTTTGGCCGCTCCCGGCATCAGATCCTCTTTTTTAAGGCTTCCATCCTCTGTGAACCTGTCCTCAGCCCAGACGGTACGCTTATAGTCGCGCAGCAGATTAACACTTTCGCTGTAAAGCTGGATCACGTCCGGCATATTTTTAATATCGTCTGTAGGCATGGCGGCAGAGAGGGCGTCTGTACCGGGCCAGTTCTGAAAGACCGGCGTCACATGAATATTCTTCTCTTTTCCGATAGTGTCATTAAACTGATCCACCTGCTTCTGGGTGATCTCTCCAAACACACTGTCCATGGAATGCCAAAATGTAATCTCGGTCATCCCTGAATTGCTCCCCTTTTCCTGAGAGGCCGGCGCGTTCTCCCCATGAGAACCATTCTGGCAGGCCGTAAGGCCCATCATAACCACAGCTGCTGCCGCAAAAGGCATCAAAACGTTCTTCTTCATTTTTTCATTTCCTTTCCCTTTTTAATTATTCTTTCACCGCACCGGACATCATGCCCGCCACGATCTGTTTCTGAAATACGACAAAGAGCAGCACCGTAGGAATAAGAGCTACCACAACACCGGCCATAACCGGCCCGAATACAGCAGATTCCCGGTCTTTGAGCATGGTAATTCCCACCTGTATGGTTCTTAATTCGTTTTTGTTGGTAACAAGCATGGGCCACACATACTGATTCCAGACATTAACAAAGGACGAGAGGAACACAGTAGTAACCACCGGGCGGCTGGTAGGCATCAGGATACGAAAGAAAAACCGCAGGTTTCCGCACCCGTCAATAGCCGCCGCCTCCTTCAGGCTTTTGGAAAATCCCAGAAAATGCTGCCGCAGCATAAAAATATTGGCCGCAGATACAAGATAAACCGAACAAATACCCATGTAGGTATTTACCAGTTTCATCTGGCTGATAGTGGTAAAATTAGCCACGATCAGTACATCCGGCGGAATCATCATCGTGCTGAGGGTTAAAAAGAACAGAATCTTTTTTCCCTTAAATTCCATAAAGGAAAATGCAAAGGCTGACATACACGCCACCAGTACACGGCTGACGCTGCATATAACAGCAACCACAAAGGAATTTACCATGTATCTTGGCAGAGTGGTTCTTGTAAATGCAGTCACATAGTTTTCAAATGTCACCTCAGGAGGCAGGAAATGAGGCGGAGAAGCCAGCACCGCTTTCTGCTCCATAAGCGAAACAGAACAGGCATACAGGATGGGGAACAGCATGAAAAAGGCCAGCAAAAGGCACAAAAGCTGCATGAGGACTCCCCATTTGTCACGTTTTGCCGTCATGAATAATGCACCCCTTTCTTTTCCCATAAAAATCCAAGCAGCGTAGCCGTTAAGGTCATAATAAAGGCAATAATCGCAGCCGGATTGGCATTGGTATAATTGCCCGCTGCGGCAATCTGCTTAAAGATATAATACATGATTGTAATAGTAGAATTCTTTGGCCCTCCGTCCGTGAGCACACTCACCAGACTCATCATCATCATACTGTAGGAGAGATCTGTGATAATAAGATAAAACATGGTGGGAGTTGTCAGCGGCAGATAGATCTGAAGCAGCTGCCGCACTGGTCCCGCGCCGTCAATGGACGCACTTTCAATGATATCTCTGGGCACACTCCGAACGGCCGCCAGCATAAAAATAAACGCATATCCGGTGGAAAGCCAGATCTGAATGACCGCAATGGCGATCATGGCGTACTTTGGATCCGTCAGCCAGTTGATTTTTAACCCTGTGACTCCGTTGATGAATCCCAGAGACGGCACATAAAGCAGCTGAAAAATCATGGCAGTCACCGATACTGCCATAGCCATAGGCAGTGCAAAGGAGGTTTCATAGATAAAAGAGGTCTTTCTGCGCCTGTTTGCCAAAAGAGCAAGAAGCATTCCCAGTATCTTGGAGACCGGAACCGTCAGCACCACATAGACCAGCGTATTGACCACCGCCTTGACAAAAGTTTCATCCTTTAAAATATAAAGATAATTTTCAAATCCCACAAAACGTTTCAGCGTTCCCATGGAATCTACAATAAAAAAGCTCTTGTAAATCGTCTGGAGAAACGGCATAAATGTAAAGGGGATAAACAGCAGAAATGCCGGCAGCAGCCAGCAGTAGGGTTCCAATGTCTTTTTCAGTGACTTTCGCTTTTGTTTCATCATCCCTTACCTCTTTCTGTTTGTTTGCCGCTGTGCCGGATGTTCGGAATACAGCTGCGGTATGACCAGGGTTTCCAGCGCTTCAATTACACCGTAGACCCACTGGGAACAGCTGATGTAATCCGCCTCTTCCTTTAAAACCGGGACCGCGTTAAAAACAGCCGCGCAAAGCCCGGCTTCCCGGAACATATCTATATCATTTTTATTGTCTCCCAGCACCATAACTTCATCCATGGGAATACCAAGGTTATCCGCCAGCCTTTTAACTCCCATCCCCTTGGTGCAGCCTCCCGGCATGACCTCAATCCCCCGGTCGTCATAACGCAGAATGGACATGGCAGCTCCGTATTCCTGCCCCCGCTCCAGCTTCTCAATGATCTCATCCACCCTTCCAGGAGAATCGGGATCAATAATCAGAAGCTTCTGTATGTTCCATCCTCCCCAGTCCTCCTCTGTAGCAGGACGCCATGTTTTGACCCAGGATCCGTTTTCACTGTGACTTTTGGTATACTCATTCTGCCGGTACACAATCTCATCAGAGCCGTCTGTGGCGATCACCGCCATTCCCAGATGATCCGCATATTCAATGGCGGCCCTCACCTGAGCAGTCAGCAGACGTTCATTCCAAAGCAGACGGTTTCGTTTTCCCGCCGCAGCCCCGTTGCAGGCTACCATGGGAAGCGTTACCCCCAGCAGGTCCCCCAGCGTATCCATCATATCCAACGGCCGTCCGCTTGCCAGCGTAAACGGCAGCCCCCATTCCCGGATCAGCCTGCCAAGACGCTCGATGCCATCGGAAACCCCAGGGCCATCGCTGCGTTTTCCATCCTGCCCGCAGCCTGCCGGTAATATAGTTCCATCAATATCGCTTACGATCAGACTGACTTTCATTTCCCATCTCCAAAATAAATTTTTATTTCCATCTGGTATTATATATAAGGGCCTGTGTTTCTGGCTTTCATTCTTGCGACACATTTTATCACTTTTACGACCCCATCTGTAAATCTCCCGTAAAAAAAGTGCTGTTTTTTCTTTCTCAAAGTAAAAAACAGCACTTTTCCTATGAATAATATCATTTTTCCGAATTATCTTTTTCCGTTTCTGTTATACGCCTCTGTTCTGCCCCCTTGCGGAACTGTCTGGGCGTCACGCCGAAATACTGGCGGAATACGCGGATAAAATAAGAGAAATTGTCATATCCCGATTCCATGGCGATCTCACTGACAGAAAGCCCCGTAGTCTGCAAAAGGGTCTTGGCCCGTTCCATCCGCTTTTTGATCAGATATCCCCGGACGGTCATGCCGGTTTTGCTGCGGAAGATTCTGGTGGTATAGTCCGGGTTTAAGTGTGTCACTCCCGCAATCTGTTCCATGGTTATGTCATTTTTAAGATTGGAACGGATATATTCTTTTACCTTGCGAACCACCTCCGCGCCCTGGGCCGCCTCTCTGGGACGGTTCTGGCCTGTGATGTATTCCGTACATTTGGACACCCAGCGGCACATTCCGTCAATGGACAGGATCGCTATTTTGTAGAGACGGTATATCTCATGATTATCATAGAGCTCATGAGCCCGCATCTCCTTCTTTTCCATATACGTAAAGAACAGCTGCAGCATATCCTGCTGGAAAATACGGAAATTCTGTTCGCTCAGATGGCCCTGTCTTGCCAGAGGGACAAGAAATTTTTCCACCTCCCGCACCAGGCGCTGAGGTTCCTTCGTATAAAGCAGCTCTCCCCAGGTCTCCGGAAGCACAATCTCCCGTTTTTCTCCCCCGCTCTGTTTGCCCACACAGATAATGCGGTTCTGCTGCAGCACGTCATCCTTGCTGTAGGTGAGAAGGCAGCTGTAAGTATCTGCGATCTGTTCACAGAAGACCGGTTCGCTAAGATAGCACAAAAGCTCTGCCTTAAACTCACTGCGGCACCGGTCTGCCAGGATGCGGCACCGTTCCTGAGCCGTATCAAACTCCTCCTCATCCAGAAGAATCACTACCCGCGTATAGATAACGATCACCTTACTGCTGTCGCCTTTTTTTTTGACAAAGGCCCGCGCCAGGTTCTGTACTGCCGCCTGACACAGATCCTCCCCCCAGGCGCTGCGCATTTCATCCTCATTGGCAAAGGTAATCAGCACCATCCGGTATCTGCAGTCCTTGTCCAGGTTCGCGTCCACTTCCTCTGCCGCCGCCTCAATCTCCTCCGGCCCGCCTGGAATCCGGTTTAAACAGAGTTTTTTCCAGAACATCTCCTGGATCATACGCTGGTTATTCTTCCAGTAGCGCCCATAGCGTTTTTCTTCCCTTTCCTCCTGCTGCTTTAAACGGCGTTTTTTAAAACGTTCTACCGCCTGAGAAAATTCCTCCTCCGAAACCGGTTTTTTCAGATAGTCCACCGCCTCAAGATATAAAAGCCTGCGAAAGATTTCCTCGGAAAAGCCGCGTCCCATAAGAACGATTCCCACCCCCGGCACGAGAGATTTGATTTTCGCAAGCAGGGAAAATCCCCCATCCTCTGCGATCTGTGTACTGCAAAATACCAGTTCCGGCTGCTGGTTTTTTGCGGTTTCCTTCGCTGTTTTTTCACTGTAAGCAGTCGCCGCGCTTTCAATACCGTATGACTCCCAGTCAATTTGATTCTTTAATTTTCTTATCTCTTCTGCTTCTGAATCAATCAGCAGTATCTTCATTGTGCCTCTCCGTTCCCTTTCTTTTTCACAAACCGTTTTTCCAGTTCCCTCGCGGCTTTTTCGTACGCCTTCTTCTGCTTCTGGCATACCATATAATAGGTCACATCCGCTTCTGCATCCGCGACAGGTATGATGACACGTTTCGTAAGAATATCCGCCATGTCGCCTGCGAGATTGGTAGTAAAGCATAAAAGCGTAGATGTGCGTATCAGTTCCCTTAAGGCAAAGTCGTCAGTCTGAATCAGAAACCGGGAGGCCGGCATCTTCCGGCGGCACATTTCCGTCCAAAAACCGATTTGGGATCGGAGCAGGCAGTTATAGCCGTCCAGGTCCGCGAAAACCACACTTTTTCGGCCCGCCAGTTCATGATCCGGCGGCACACAGACGGACAGCTTCTCCCTCTGGATGGGAATACACTCCAGTCCCTTATCTTTTACCATTGCAGGCAGTATCCCGATATCACAGGCGCCTGCCTTTACGTCTTCTAGGATTATTTTCTCATCTGCCAGACAGGACGAGACGGTCTGCCCCGGAAAGCCGGCGGACAAAAGCGGCAGAAACGCCCAAAGGGGCGCAGGCGCACATGACTCTACTGCAATGGTGTGAAGCCTCGCATGATACGCTCGAACCTGCTGCAGCGTATGCTCCGCCAGTGCAAGCATACGCTTTGCGCAGGCTGCCGCCTCTGCCCCGGTCTCATTCAGTTCGATTTTATTTTTCCCCCGCACAAACAGCGGCACTCCAAACTCTTCCTCCAGCCGCTTCATGGTGCGGGTAAGCGTAGGCTGCGAGATATGCAGCTCCTGCGCCGCCTTCGAGAGTGTCCCATACTCTGCAAAGGCTGCCAGCTGCTCCAGTTCCAGTAAATCCAGCATGGTCTGCCTCCCTTTACTTTACTATTCATCCTGTGAAATGTATCTTCCTGTATTTCTATTGTACTTTTTTCAAAAAGACTTGTAAACTGTGAATCATAGAAAATCAAATCCAGGTGCTTTCTGGCCGCTGCCGCAAGCATGGCGGCGGCCAGGAAACACCAATGAATATCAGGAGGTATGCGATATGGAATATGTAACACTCAACAATGGGGTTAAAATGCCCAAGCTTGGCTATGGAGTTTTCCAGACTCCCCCTGAGGATACCAGACGCTGTGTACTTGAGGCAATTGAAACCGGATACCGCAGCATCGATACCGCCCAGGCATACGGCAACGAGGAAGGCGTTGGAAATGCGCTGGCAGAATGCGGCCTGCCGCGGGAGGAACTGTTTATCACCACAAAAATCTGGATTTCAAACGCCGGCTTTGAGAAGGCAAAAGCTTCTATCGAAACGTCTCTTAAAAAGCTGCGGACGGATTATGTGGATCTGCTGCTGATCCATCAGCCCTTTGGCGATTACTATGGCACCTATCGGGCCATGGAGGAGGCCTATAAGGAAAAAACCGCGCGAGCCATCGGCGTTTCCAATTTTTATCCCGACCGTTATCTTGACCTTGTTCATTTTTCCCAGGTAACACCCGCTGTGAACCAGATGGAAACCCATGTATTTTTCCAGCAGAAAAACGCCCGCACATATATGCAGAAACATGGGACACAGCTCATGTCCTGGGGACCTTTTGCAGAGGGAAAAAACGACTTTTTCAAAAATCCCGTCTTAAATGAGATCGGCGCGGCCCACAAAAAGACCGCAGCCCAGACCGCCCTGCGGTTCCTTCTGCAAAAGGATGTAATCGTTATTCCAAAATCTGTCCACAGGGAACGGATGGAAGAAAACTTCCAGGTGTTTGATTTTACTCTTACCGATGAGGAATTGAAACGGATCGAGGAACTGGATGGAGGAAAGAGTCTGTTCTTCTCCCATCATGATCCTGACACCGTAGAGTGGTTTATGAGTATTGTGTAACAAAAAGGCGCTGCCGGTTCCATTTAAAACCAGACAGCGCCCTTTTCTCTAAAAAATGTATTTCGCGTACCGCACTCCATGGATCTGCTCCATTTGGCGGATTACTGTATCCCTGCTCTCTTCCTTTTTATTTTTCAGTGTAATCATGGCTTTACGGAACTCTTTTCCCTGCTTTCCCATCTGAACCTCTTCGATCTCCAGACCAAAACCTGCCATATGCTGGGCGATATCGGAGATGGTCACTGTGCCGTCAAATTCTACATAAACGCCGCAGTACACATCCTCCAGCAGAAATTTGTATTCCAGTTTCTTAAATCTGGCCATAATCAGATACACCGCCAGAGTAGCCAGAATCCCTGCACTGTAAAATCCAATTCCTATCGCCAGGCCGATACAGGCCGCCGTCCACAGACCGGCCGCCGTAGTCAGCCCCCTGACTTTTGTCTGTCCGGAGGTGATGATGCTGCCTGCCCCCAGAAAGCCGATACCGCTGATGACCTGAGCACCCAGTCTGGCTGGATCACCGGTCTGAAATACATCATACATATAGTGGCCTGTCGCCATTACCACCGCCGCGCCCATGCATACCAGCATATATGTCCTCATACCTGCTGGCTGATGTGCCCGGCCGCGTTCCAGGCCAATAACACCTCCGCAGACAACTGCTAACAGTACCCGCAGGGTAATAGAGAGCCCGTTCAGTTCTTTCAGATACCCAATCCCCATCTCAAGCATTTCCATACAATCAGCCCTGCAGCTGGCGGATCACCTTCTTTTCCAGACGTTTCTGCTTCCAACGCTTTATTTTTTCCATTCCATTTCCCTGTCCGAAATAAAGCGTGATGGAAGACAGCGCCATCAGTACCACGGTGTATACAAAGCTCATTGCTCTGGCATCAATGGAGGCCGATTCATCTGAAGCTGCCTTAATCACAATCCCCAGAGGCTGATACAACGGATGGTACAGGAATACAGACAGGTCATAATCTGAGAGCATACCGTTAAAGCTTAAAATCACAACGGACATCAGCGCCGGCATCATCACCGGAAGAACTACTTTTATCATTGTATAAAATGTGCCCGCTCCCATACATTTTGCCGCTTCTTCCAGATCATCGTCAATACTGAAAAAGGCCGCCTTTACCATACGATAGGAAAACGGAAGCTTTACTACAATATAGCCTGCCAGCATCAGCACAATGGTTCCCACCAAAACCTGGTTAAACAGGATCAGATGGCGCTCACCATATGTAGTGCTTAAGCCGAGAGCGATGAGGGTAGACGGCAGCAGCCACGGAATCAGCATCCCCCATTCAAAGGCCTTATCAAACTTATGAGCTGCCTTTCTCACAAATCTGGCACAAATCACAGCCATAGCCACTGCGGTCACAGAAGCCAGCATAGAGTACACGATACTTACCAGATAAGGCTTAATAGCTTCCAGGCTGGTAAAGAGTTTTCGGTAGTTCTCCAGCGTAAAGGACTGAAGGCTCAGATCGCCGGTCTTTATGGTGAGAGAATCGCAGAAGGAGTACACCACCACCAGAACCATGGGGATCACATAGACAGCAAACATCGCCCAGGCAGTTACATGAGCCAGAAGATTAAGCACCGGCTGGCTGATCTTCTGTTTCTTCAATTTTGCCTTAGTTTTGGACACAGACACATAATTTCCGTTCTTCTCAATCCGGCTGAATATAGCCAAAAGCAGGATGGTGGCCAGTCCTAAGAGAATGGCTAACAGCGCTGCTACATCCCTGGATGAAGACGAACGTGAAAAAGTGATAATCATGGGATTGATGGTCTGAAAATTTTCTCCGCCTACAATCAGCGGAGCCGACATAGCCCCAAGACCGGTCAGGAATGTCAGGATCGTAATGGCAAAAAAGGTAGGCTTTAACACGGGAAATACGATCTTAAAGAAAATGTCCTTCCCCGAAGCCCCCATATTCTTTGCTGCCTCTACGGTATAATAATCAATGCCGTGGAGGGCATTTTTCAGGAACATCATATGATTCTGGGTACAGGAAAATGTCATCACAAAGACAACTGCTCCATATCCCGTAAACCAGCCGGGATTCATATCTGGAAATATTTGCAGAAGCAGTTTCGTGATCAGTCCATTGGCACCATAAACATACTTGTAGCCTGACACCAGCACAACGCCTCCGTAAATCAGGGAACTCATATAGGCAAGCTTTAATATTTTTGCCCCTTTGATCTCCCAGTATTCCGTAAAGAGCACGCTTAACGTCCCCACAACATTCACCGTAACTGCCAGCGTCACCGCCAGAACAAAGCTGTTTTTTAGGCTCTTTATTGCTCTGGCAGACTTAAACACCTTTTCCACTGCATCAGAGGAAAAGGTGCCGTCCTGAAAAAAGATTCCAAGCAGCAGGTTCACATTCGGATATACCACAAAGGCAATAAGGGCCCAGGCTACCGCCAGTTTCAGGATCAGGCTCTGGATATTCAGGGGTTTTTTTGATTGTTTTCCTTTCATGCTATCCCTCCTGGCTTAAAACTGCATAACATCCGACGGATGAATGTAAAGCTTCACCGAATCCCCTTCCGCCATAAAGGGCTGGCCATCATTGACATGGACTGCCCGCACCTCACAGCCCCCGGCGTCAATCCGATACCTGGTAAGAACGCCGTTGTAATCATAATCTCTGATCACACCTGCAAATTCAGCCGCACCAGGCACAGGGGAAAATCCAATGCGTTCCAGTCGTATATAGCTCTTTTTGTTCTCATCCAGGCTGCATGAAAGCTGGCGATTCATCTCTGCCGCCATATTTCCTGATAAATGATTGATCTCACCGATAAAGTCACAGACAAATTCTGATTGAACAAAATCGCTGCGCGATGGCCTGCCAAGGCTGTGGCATAGCGATTTTCT
>OCAS01000067.1_pt1 | contig 116400 bp, 89 predicted proteins | sample 1550751 | NCBI WGS metagenome assembly OCAS01 (sample SAMEA2580301, study PRJEB22360) | human gut metagenome | biome: human gut; feature: human-associated habitat; material: faeces | place: Denmark | collected 2008/2010
TAAGAAATCGTTTTTGATACAAAATCGTGGCTGGTCCCATGGAAGCCGTAGCGTCTGATTTTATATTTCTTATAATAATCGTAGGGAAGGCCGTACAGGTATGCTTTTTCCGGCATGGTCTGATGGAAGGCTGTGTCGAATACCGCCACCATCGGAACACCCGGCATAATTGCCTGGCAGGATCTCACGCCGATAAGATTGGCCGGATTATGTAATGGCGCCAGATCATTGCAGTCCTCAATGGCCTTAATTACCTCTTCATTGATGATTACGGAACCGGAGAAATTCTCTCCTCCATGCACCATACGGTGCCCTACGGCGTCAATTTCCGTCAGGGAACGGATGACTCCTACCTTTTCGTCCGTAAGCTTACTGATAACCAGCTTGACTGCCGCTGTATGATCAGGCATTGCCGCCTCTTCCTTGACCTTTTCCCCGCCGGCCGGCTGATGGGCGATGTTGCTGCCGTCAATGCCGATTCTTTCACAGAGTCCTTTTGCAAGCACCTCTTCCCTTTCGCTGTCAATCAGCTGATATTTCAGGGATGAACTGCCGCAGTTAATAACCAAAACCTTCATCTTCCAATGTCCTCCTACAGTTTATTTCCGCGGGCCTTTAAGCCTGCCTTTGCCCCAGAGCCTATGAGAGTATTCTATCATACTTTTTTCAGGATGGGAATTATGTAAAACACCTCCTTACAGCTGTTGCATTCTCCTGTTACCGTTTCCTGACTTGGTTATTGCGGCTTCTGTACTAAATACAGAGGTATTGTATCAATAATTACAATCTTATCATCATTTTCCATAATTGCTTTCTTAATTCCCGCGTAAAAGGCTGACTTATAAGGCTCTTCCAAAGTGATATGTTCGCAATGGGTACTAATATATGATATATATTCCTCGGAAGTAAGAATTCTTTCCTTCTTCCATTCATAATAGTTATAATTTACAAATCCGTAATTCCGTACATTTTCATAATTTAAATTACAGTTGTACCGCTGCTTTACCTGGAAATGTTCTTTATATACCTGATCGATTTTTTCATACAGATTGCCATTTGCGCTTTTTTCATCAGAGCGCGTCATAAACATCGCCAAATATCCGCCCGGCTTAAGTATTTGATATGTTTTGGAAAAAGCGACTTTTTCAGGTATCCATTGAATGGTTGCTGCGGAGAATATTAAATCAAAGGAATCCGGATGAAAATCATGGGTTTCAAAATCGTCATTGATAATTTGGAAATTGTCATAACAGGAAAACTTATTCTTCATAAATGATGTGAAGTTTTCTCCAAGCTCTATTGCTGTATATCTGCACCCTGTTTCCAGAATTGGTTCTGTCGCCTGCCCTGTTCCCGGTCCAATTTCAAGAACTATTTTACTTGAATCCAGAGAACAAACAGAGTCTATTTTTTCAAACAATTCCTCGCAGTATCTTGGACGGTATTTATCAAATTCCTCTGGTATTTTATCAAATGTCTTTCTGAAATCCATATATCGCTTCCCCCTTTTATGAATTTTCTTCCATTTCATTATACTTCAGCACTTCACCAAAGTAAACAACGGCAAAAGATTATCGCATAATCGATAGAAATCAAATATACCGTATATGATGCCATTAATATATTAATTATCTGCTGCCGCCATGCCCCCCTGTCTGCTGCAAATTTCAGACTGAAAAAGCCGGAGAATGGAAATATATTATTCCCTCCTCCAGCTTTTATCATAGTAGGCAGCCTGCAGCTACCTATTTATAAAATTTTAAAATTAATATGCTCTTCCCCAGTAAACCATCTTTTTGGCCGGTTTTCCGCAGCAGACACATGTATCGGAAATCTGCTCCTGTTCAAAGGGCATACAGCGGCTGGTTGCTGCGAATTTTTCCTTAATGGTATCCTCGCAGGCCTGGTCGCCGCACCACATGGCCTTTACGAAGCCAGGCTTGCTGTTCAGTATTTCCTCCAGCTCCTCCATATTCCGCGCCGTATAGGTATGGGAATCCCTGTGGGCGCGGGCGCGTTCCAGCATGTCCTTCTGGATCTGCTCCAGAAGCTCCCCTGCTTTTGCTTCCAGCTCGTCCAGGGCAACTTCAATCTTTTCCCTGGTATCCCTGCGGCAGATGACGCACTTTCCTGCCTCGATATCCTTAGGACCGATTTCCACACGGATCGGGATGCCGCGCATTTCCTGCTCGGAGAACTTCCATCCGGGGCTCTTATCGGAATCATCCACCTTTACGCGGAAGTTGCTCAGTCTGTCCCTGAGCTGGTAAGCGGTATCCAGAACGCCTTCCTTCTTCTGCTGGATAGGGATGATCATGATCTGGGTGGGCGCTACTTTGGGCGGCAGTACCAGTCCGGAATTGTCACCGTGTACCATGATGATCGCGCCAATCAGGCGGGTGGTCATTCCCCAGGAGGTCTGGTAAACGTATTTCAATGTATTGTCTCTGTCCGTAAACTGGATGCCGAACGCTTTCGCAAAGCCGTCTCCGAAATTATGGCTTGTCCCTGACTGCAGCGCTTTTCCGTCATGCATCAGCGCTTCGATAGTGTAGGTGGATTCCGCACCTGCGAATTTTTCCTTATCCGTCTTACGTCCCTTAATTACGGGCATGGCCAGAACCTGCTCGCAGAAGTCCGCATAAATGTTCAGCATCTGAATCGTGCGCTCCTCCGCTTCCTCCATAGTGGCATGGGCGGTATGTCCCTCCTGCCAGAGGAATTCGCGGGAACGCAGGAACGGCCTGGTTTCCTTCTCCCAGCGGACAACGGAGCACCACTGGTTATATACCTTCGGGAGATCTCTGTAGGAATGAATGTCATTTTTATAAAAATCACAGAAAAGGGTTTCTGAGGTAGGACGCACGCACAGGCGCTCCTGCAACGGCTGAAGCCCTCCGTGGGTTACCCATGCTACCTCGGGCGCAAAGCCCTCCACATGATCCTTTTCCTTCTGCAGCAGGCTTTCCGGTATGAACATGGGAAGATATACGTTCTCCACGCCGGTTGCCTTAAATCTCTCGTCCAGCTGCTTCTGGATCAGCTCCCAGATAGCGTAGCCTGCCGGTTTGATAACCATGCAGCCCTTTACGCTGGTATAATCGATCAGCTCCGCTTTCTTTACTACGTCGGTGTACCATTGGGCAAAATCTTCATCCATGGAAGTTATTGCTTCCACCAGTTTCTTGTCAGCCATTTCTTCTTCTCCTTTTCTTACAATTGCATTTGCTTTTACGGTTCAGTTCCTTCACAGCATACATTCCGGCGCCTGTCCGGATTCTGCCGCCAAAAAAACCGCCGTTTCCCATCCCCGCCCAGATTCCCAAAACCTGGACAAAGGGACCGGAAAACCGGCGGTACCACCCTGTTTAATACGCCTTCGCGTATTCTCTCAACTGCTCCGTTAACGCCGGATTTACGTTATGCTTGGGGAAAGCATATGCCCAAAATGTAACTGTCTGTTTCCCACACAGTCACTTAAAAACAACTCTTCACGGCATGTCTTTCTTTCGCATAAGGCTCCGAGGCCGGTTGGGCCGCCGCTTTACAAAAACCTTCCACCTGTGGTTTTCTCTCTGCTGAAAAGCTTACAGCTTACTTTTCCTCTTCTTTGCCAAATCTGTATACGTATTGATATTAGGCGAAATGCTGGGTTTTGTCAAGCATTTAGGGTATTTTCAATCTTGCATTATAACAGTTCAGCCTTCGGCCGAACTGTTACTGCATCCGCCCATGATAAGTCGCCTTTGGCGAGGGGCGGATGCCTGCTGGCATTATGTTTTCTCACGGTTTGCGCAGTGAATGCGCAAACCTGCCTGAACTGTTACCTTACATTTTCAATCCTTCCGTATTTTTTTCTACAACCATTATGGCGTCACTTTCCGACAGCCCAAATCTTTTTACCAGCTTTTCAATAATCTGCTGTCTGCTTTTTCCTTCTTCCAGATTATCTGAGATAAAAATCTCTATTCCTTTTTCTATCCCCTCATTCATCCCTTTCTGCAGCCCTTTTTCAAATCCCTCTTTTTCGCCTTCCATACGCACATACTTCTCCCTCGCCTTCCGGTCCCGTACATCCTTCATATGCGCTTCATAATGGGCGCGTAGCCGCTTGCTCAGACTCACAACCTTCACCTCACGAATTGCTTCAAGAATCCCTGCATTTTCTGTCTTTATCATATCCAAATCCTCCTCGCTTTCCGCATTAAACAGACGAATCCAGTCATTCATCCGATTCTGTCCCACCAGGTCCTTCCTTAATTCCAGCGTATGTATCTCCATCATATCGGAGTATGGGATCCCGTTTTTGTCCCTGAAAAGATATACGGTGTGATATTCCGGGCCGTCACTCAGGTTAAAATCCAGGATACTGATGGCCACGCAGCGCCTGAGCCGGGAATAATCTTCCCCCTTATTCGCCTCCGCCGTAAAGATCTTTGCAAGATAAAACAGCTGCCGTTTGTCCCAGTCGGCGCTGGCCTTTACCTGGATTTCAATATTAATTTTGATGTTATTGTTAAGCTCAATCAGCACATCCAGAATCCCCTGCTTCTGGCTGCGGTACCGCTTCCACAAAAACGTATTCAGCAGCCGGGAGGAGCGTATTTCCTCCATAGGTATTTCCAGTATATCGCTTAAAAAATGGTTGCGCACTACCTCATTCCGGAAAAGCTCCTTTGCGCAATAATCGTATTTGGGTGATATTATCTTCACTCTCTGCACTCCTTTCCAATACGGAAAGGATGGAAAGAGTGATCTTCTGTTATTATTATACGCATTCTTTCCGTATCTCTCAATCTTTTTTCAGCTGGTTAATGAAACTTTTGGCGAAATGCCGTTAAAAAATATGATATAAGAATAATTAGGGAAAGTGATTTTTCCCGATGAAGTTACTATAACAGAAATCCCCTTCCTATACAAGCTGGTTGTTTAAGAAGTGTTGGTTGTTTAAGAAGTATTTTTTAAAACCGTCCAAAAAGTTTTGTTAAAAACTGTAACAGTCCGGAAAAACAATCCGGCTATCTGAAATTCAAATTTCAGGACAGCCGGATTTCCGTTTTCCTCCTTCTTCCTTATGAGACATATACCGGTTCCATTCCAAGCGTATCCTCTTCCTCTGTATGCTCTGCGTAGTACTGCGCCTGTGCGTTCCACAAACGTGCATACAGACTGTCTTCCCCGGCCAGAAGCTCCTCATGTCCGCCCCTCTGGACCAATCGTCCTTCCTCAAAGACTGCAATATCATCGCAGAACCGGCAGGAGGAAAGGCGGTGGGAAATATAAACGGCGCTCTTGCCGCCCACCAGCTTTTCAAAACCCGAATAAATCTCATATTCTGCAATAGGATCAAGCGCAGCCGTCGGCTCATCCAGGATAATAAAGGGCGCATCCTTATATAAGGCCCTGGCCAGCGCAATCTTCTGCGCCTCCCCGCCCGATATCTCCACACCATCCTTATCAAAATCCCGGTATAAAGGCGTATCAAGCCCTCTGGCCATTTCCTTCAGCCTGTCCCCGAAGCCGATCTGCCCCAGGCTGGACGCCGCCCTTTCCCGGTCTATATCCACAGCCGCAGCCACATTCTGTCCCAGTGAAAAAGAAAACAACCGGAAATCCTGGAATACCACGGAAAACAGTTCCAGATATTCCTCATAATTATATTTACGGATATCGATTCCGTTCAGAAGGATTTCTCCCTCCGTGGGATCATACAGACGGCAGAGAAGCTTGATAAAAGTTGTTTTGCCGCTGCCGTTTCTCCCGACTACGGCAAGATGCTCACCAATCCGCAGCTTCAGGGAAAAATGCCGCAGCGCCCAATCTGAGGAACCAGGATACCTGAAGCTCACATCCCTGAATTCTATTTCAAATTCATTGTCATCCCTTTTTTCCACAGGAATGCTGCCCTGATATTTCACAGGCCTGGAATCAAGAATCCCAAGATAATTTTCAACAAAAGGAGTCTCTCCCCGCAGTTCCGCCAGGCCGCCGGCCATCTCGGAAAAGCCTCCGGTAAACTGTGTCACAGCCCCCACATACTGTACTATCATTCCAGCGCCGAAGGCGCCTGCAATGGCTCTCGCCCCTATGAAAAAATAAACACAGCCGCTCAGAAGCATGCCCAGGCCCGCCTTCATCATTTCATAAAAGCCGGTAAGAAGACCTTTTTTTCCCAGCCTGTCAATATCCAGGGACTTTTTCAATCCTTCCAGAAGAAGCTTTTCTTCTCCATAAAGACGAATCTCCTTCCCATATTTATATTGCGTGCATTCTCCAGAATAGTAAGCAAAACTCCTGTTTCCCTCCATGAATTCCTTATAAAACTGCATCTCCCTTTCCGTCTGCCTGCAATTCAGGCACACAGTACACACCAATACTCCAGCCAGAAGAAGCAGCATCAGCAGGGAAGCCAAACCAGAGGTAAAAAAAGAGGTCCCCCAACCATAATCCAGAAAAGCCGGTACAGCAAAAACAACCGAAGCCGCAATGGTGCAAATCCCTTTCACCATCCTCTGCACATTGTAGATTGTCCCCCAGCACAGGGCTCCATCCATCGTCCTTCTTTCCAGATAGTACCTTTTCTTATTCTGATATCCCGCATCTCCCAGGTTTTCATAGTCAGTCTTCAGGAATGTATCTCCCACACTACGCAGTTCCTTCCACATCACTTTGCTCTGGGCGACGCTGTTTATTTTCCCGATTCCCTGTGAAAATAAAAAAACGGTCAGGTTGCATATAAGCGTAAGCAGTACATAGCTTCCCAGCCTCTGCGCATCCCTGCCACCTATCAGCTCATTCAGGATTCTGGCGCTGAAATACAGATTCACAAAAGGGCCGGCAACCTGCAGCATGGCCTGCGCTGTTACGCACCACCAAAGCTCAGGCGCAAAGCCGTGGTAAATTTTGACCAGGCGCAGCAGCAGATGCATCTGATATTTGTAGCGTTCCCTTTTTTCCGTTTTCATACCGCAGGCCTCCCTTCCGCTTTTTTCTTATAATAATGGCTCTGAACCTCATACATATGGGCATAAGCGCCTTTGGCCGCCATAAGCGCTTCGTGATTCCCCGTCTCCATAATCCTTCCGTTCTCAAGAAACAAAATACGGTCGCAGAACCGGGTGCTGGAAAGCCTGTGGGAAATATAGAGTGAAGTCCTTCCTTCTGTCAGCTCCCCATAGCTTTGATAAAGTTCATTTTCAGCGATGGGATCCAGTGCGGCCGTAGGTTCATCCAGAATAACAACAAACGCCTTTTTATACAGTGCCTTTGCCAGCAGAAGCTTCTGCCTTTCCCCTCCGGACAGCTCTACCCCATCCTCATTCAGCTCCCGGTTCAGCAGGGAATCCATTCCATAAGGCAGCTTTTGTACCCTGTCCCACAGGCCTGCCAGCTTCAGGCAGCTTTTAACCCGCTCCCTGTCCATATCCTCCATGGCGCCCGAAACATTCTGGGCTATGGTAAAGGGCATGAAATTTGCTTCCTGGAACACCACGGAAAAAAGCCGATAGTACTCATCCCTGCTCAGCTTCGACATATCCTTACCATTAATCAGAATTCTTCCTCCGGTAGGATGATACAGCCCGCACATAAGCTTGACACAGGTTGTTTTCCCTGCGCCGTTCAAACCCACCAGAGCCAGCTTTTCACCGGCCCTGATATGGAAATTCAGATCACGAAGCGTATCCGCCTCCGCGTCCGGATAACGGAAAAAAACATGCTCAAACGTAATATCCACGGGCCTGTTTCCCTCCGTATCCAGGCATTCCTTCCCGTCATTGACAAATCCGTCCGGCATCTCCAGGAAATCCCGGAATTCACAGCACTGTACGCTGAAACGGTTGATTTTTTCCACCTGTTTAGTGATATCGTTAAGCCACTGGGAAACTCCTGCCACCGCGCCGAAATACATGGTAAAATCCCCCGGGGTAATGCTGCCCTCCAGCACCATACGTATCAGCAGCAGATAGCATGCGCCGTCACGCAGAAGATTCAGAATCCCTTGCAGTACATCATCCGCGAACCACCACAGCTCATTTCTTGCACACAGCTTTATCATGGCCGGAAAATATATGGAAAACAGTCCGCCGAACCACCGGCTGATTTTATATATCCGCAGATCCTTCCCCGCGGCAAAGTCTGTGGGGGCAGCAAACAGATAATTCAGCTTCCGCTCCAGATCCGCCGATTCATCCCGGATTCCAAGCTCCAGCTTCTTAATAATCCGGCCCGCAATATATATGAGCGCGGACATAAGCACAAGCGCCGGAAGCACTGCAGGATGAATGGATGATACAATTCCTGCATAGATAATCAGGCCCAGGGCATCTCCACAGATTCCCACAACACAGTCCACTACCGCTTCCCCGCCCGCCGAGCTCTGATATAGAAACTGCAGCGCCTTTTCCTTTTTCCTCTGACCGCCGCTGCTTTCAATATTTGGAAAATCCGTGGTAAAAATCTTTTCCGCCCACAGATACATATAATTCATCCGGTTTTTCAGCCCGATGGCAAAAAGCTTTCCCTGTGCAATGTATTTGTCATACATGTGCAGGGCGCACAATAATGCTGTAAAAATCACAAGAGTTACCGCCAGCCTCCCATAGGCCGCCCCTTCCGTTACGCAGTTGATTACCTCTCTTGGAAGCAATATTCCCATCAGCGGAATCAGTACTACGCACGGTATTCTGGAAAATGCCTGTACCAGCCCCCTGCTGTCCCATCCCCACCATTTGGAAAGTGCATAGCGCAGGTTTTGCAGCGTAGTATACGTGAGCTTTTCCTTCTTCTCTTCCATATCCTTTTCACCATCCTGTTTCCTTTTTATGTCTGGGATAAGAATAGCATTTTCTCCCGGTAGAAATAAAAATCGTGCACAAGCGGTATTCCCTCATGCACGAATGGTTTTTATAAACAGCCCCTAATTTTTATAAACAGCTCCTGGTTTTTACAGCGGCAGCATAACCTCGGTTGCAAACACGCCCTCTTCCGTCTGGCGGTTTACATACCCTCCGTTCTGTTTCACAATACCGTCAATCCTCATCAGGCCAAAGCCAAAACGGGCCTGTTCATCCCGGCCGCTTTTGGAAGAAAGGAAACGGCCTCCCGTTTTTTTCAGGTTATCTCCTGCGGAGTTGGTGACGGAAATATACAGCTGCTGCTTCATAACCCCTATGTAAACCCGCAGGAATCTCTTTTCCGGCTCCTCTATCCTCATGCAGGATTCGATGGCATTGTCCAGCAGATTTCCCAAAATGGAGCAAAGATTCACATCGGAAACAGCCATGTGCTCAGGCACCCTGGCCTTGGCATTGACCGCTATTTTCCTCGCCCCGGCAAGCGACAGCTTACTGTTTAAAATAGCATCCGCCATTACATTTCCCGTCTTTAATACCTGATCCACGCTGTTCAGATCCTCGTTCAGGTTCTGCAGATACCCCTCCAGGCGCTCCGTCTCCCCATTCTGCACGAAAACCAGCATGGTCTGGATATGATTCTTAAAGTCATGCCTCCACCCCCGCATCTGGCGGTACATATTTTCCACTTCATCCACCTGCCTGCTAATCAGATCATTCTGGAAGCCTTCAATCCTTCGGTCCACCAGACGTGTCAGATACCATCTGAAAAGAAAGAACAGCCCGATCCCCGCCAGAATAATTCCCAATCCGCCTGCGGCTGCCATCCAAAGTTTCATCTCATACCTCCTGCTCTTCCCTTAAATAATAAGAAACAAAGGCCCGGTTTACCTCCGGGAACAGCCGTCGGCTGATGGGTATGGCTGTCCCGTCATCCAGCAGAAGCTCCGTTTTTTTCAGCCGGGCCGCAAATCCAAGTCCCGCAATATAGGAGCGGTGGCACCTGACAAAACGCCCACCCTCCAGCTGCTCCTCCAGGGCGCGGATTCCACACCGCACCTCTGCAGTCTCACCCTTGAAATGTATCTGCACGGTATGGGCAAAGGCTTCAATATAGGAAATATCCTTCTGGAAAACACGTACCCGTTCCCCCTCCACCGTGGTAAGAAGCAGATAGCTTTCCTTCACATCCTTTTTCACAGCCTTGTCCAGACATTGAAAAAGCTTGTCCTTTTTTACCGGCTTCAGCAGATAATGAAGGGCCGCCACATCATAGCCCTCCTCTATGTAATCAGGAAGCGCGGTGATGAAAAGTATTTCCAGTTTTTCATCCATTTCCCGCAGATACTTAGCCAGTGAAACACCGTTTTCCCCCTGCATCTGAATATCCAGGAGGATCAGCCACCAGTCCTTTTCCTCCTCCCAGGCAAAGCGGAAGGCTTCCGCGCTGGGAAAAACCTTAATCTGTACCGGCAGGCCGGAATTAGCGGCCCATTCTGCCACATATTTTTCAAGCATACCCGCCTGCTGCGGTTCATCATCACATATGGCTGCCTTCAGCAACATCTTTTTGCTCCTGTTCCCTGTCTTGTAAGGCGCCGCTTTCTTATATGAAAGAGACGCCTTAACCAGTTATATGAAATGCTTTAAATAACAGTCCAGCTTTCGGCAGAACTGTTACTGCTTTAATCCTCCAGGATCAGATACTCCTTGTATTTGGCGTAATCACTTTCCCGGCAGCTTACGAACAGCCTTACTCCCTCGGCCAGGTACTCCTGGCTGATAACCGTCGCATGATCATTAAAATAGCCTACTATCTCCCCTTTTTCATAGGGAATGAGGAAGGAGCCTTCCCTGTTTCCTGAAAATACCCTTTCCTTAATCATCCGCAGAAGCTCCTGCAGCCCGCATCCATCCAGGGCCGACATGAAAATTTTATCCCCGTCAACCTTGGGCAGCTCACCTTTCTGCATAACCAGATCTGCCTTGTTCATCACATAAATACAAGGTATTTTTTCAGCTCCCAGCTCCCGCAGCGTTTCCGCGGTCACCTGCATGTGCTCCCTGTAATGCTCATCAGAAGCATCCACCACCTCAAGCAGCAAATCCGCATACCGGACCTCATCCAGGGTGGAACGGAAAGCCTTTACCAGGCCATGGGGCAGTTTGCTGATAAACCCGACCGTATCCGACAGAAGAAAATCCTTTTTATCATTCTGCGTGATTTTACGCACTGTGGTGTCCAGGGTGGCAAAAAGCATATCCTTTGCCATTACCATTTTTTCCTCTTTCCCCACATAGGTCTCCACCATCTTATTCATCAGGGTGGATTTCCCCGCATTGGTGTAGCCTACCAGCGCCACCTGCGGCAGCGCGGACTGATTCCGGCGCTTACGCTGCGTATTCCTGTCATGCTCTATGGCTTCCAGCTCCCTGCGAAGCTCGCTGATCCGCTTTTCTATTTTTCTTCTGTCCAGCTCAATCTGCTTTTCACCGGTACCCTTATTGCTGAGGCTGCCGCTGGCGCCGGCCTGCCTGCCCAGCGCTTCCCTCATCCCTACCAGACGGGGCAGCATATACTGCAGGTTGGCCGATTCCACCTGAAGCCTGGCTTCCCTTGTCTTCGCCCTGCGGGAAAAAATCTCCAGGATCAGGTTGGTTCTGTCCATAATGGGCACCCCCACCTCCTTCTGCAGGTTTTTCAGCTGGGAGGGGGAAAGCGTTTCATCAAAAATTACATAATCCAAATCCATCTGGTCAACAGCTTCCTGTACCTCACGTACCTTTCCGCTTCCAATATAAAATGCGGGATTCGGCGTTGACAGATTCTGTTCTATAATAGCCGCAACCTCCATCCCACAGGCCTCTGCAAGGCTTTCAAGCTCCCCCATGGCTGTTTCAAAATCCGGGTTATCATCAATATTTACTCCCACCAGAAGGACACGGGAGATTTCCGTCTGATCCATATTATTTATTTCGTTCATTCTATCCTCTTTTCCGCGCCGCTTTGTAATTTGCTGCAGGCTCGAACAAAGCCCCAGGCTTGCGGCAGCAGCGCAGACACAAACCTGTTATCTATATGCTGCTTTTATTATTCTTCCTTAATCTGATAAATTTTTTAATCCACATGCTAAACATATCTGTCGGAACTGTAAAATACATTTGACAGTCCCTTACCTCCTTTTTCTCATTTTCAGGTACAAAAAAAGAGATTGCTTCCCGCAGTATCCGGAAAACGGCAATATGCCCGGACTCCTGCCTGTAAGAAACAAATATTATTCCCCATATATATGGCAGCATACAAAAAAATCCTACAACTGTCCGGATTCCTGACAGCTACAGACTTCTTTCCGCACCGGCGGTATCTGTTCCCGGCCGGATTGCAGAAGGCTACTGTGCCATATATTTTATTCGGGAATAACTATCTGAATCTTATTCTAATAATCAATCTCTCTGACCTCTGTTTTTCTGAATATTTGATTGTAAGTACCTGAAAATGTAATTACATTCTCATGATAGTTTGGAGAATGGCTGTTGTCAAGATAATTATTTGAAAATTGTTACATGTCCGTAACAGTTCAGGCAGGTTTGCGCATTCACTGCGCAAACCGTGAGAAAACGTAATGCCAGCAGGCATCCGCCCCTCGCCCAAGGCGACTTATCATGGGCGGATGCAGTAACAGTTCGGCCGAAGGCTGAACTGTTACACATGTCCCGATTGTGCTATCTTTTGTCCGAAAAGTAAAGGATTATCACTTGATCATCTTTTATACTGATAACATCAAATATATAAGAAATTGTGAAGGAGTCGGGAAATGTATGCACAAAATAACTTTTTTATAACTTCCAACAAGATGCAGAAAAAAAAACAGACCTGTAACATACTGTATTGTTTCTTGCGGATTGCTGTGATAGCAGGGATAATAATCCTTTTTCTGCCTGGGTTAAATCCAGCCAGGATTACCACTCTGATTAACAGAAATCTTTCCCTTTTTACCACCGGTGTATCCTATGGCCAGCTTACCACCGGATTAGGCAAAGCTTTTCGGAAAGGCTGGATTGAAGAGAGTACCATGCATATTTGCATGATCAGCGGACTGCTGTGCTGTCTGGGCATTACAATCCAGGGGATAGCGGCCTGTGCAACCCTTGGAAAGCACCGCCTGCAGAGAATTGGAAACAAAGGCATTTTAAGCGGTTCACTGTTTTCCCTGTTTGGAATTATAGGAATTTTTTGCTCCTATCAAAAGCTGCTGACGACCTCAAAACCTGAAAAGGTAAATCCATCTTTGCCGATTACTTTCTATCTCATTTCATTTTTAACCCTGGCTATTATAATAACTGCGGCTGCAATTCTTATATTGGATGAAAAAGCAGATCCTGCGGAGCCGCTGGAGATAGAGCCGAAGTACAAGTTGTTTTTGATTGCGCTCCCTTTTATTGCGTTGGCAATCCTGTTTGGATACCTGCCGTTACTGGGATGGAGATATGCTTTTTTCGATTATAAGGCAGGAGATATACTCTCCATGGATAATTTCGTAGGCTTTAAATGGTTTGCGTATCTGGTAAAAAATGAAGCAACAAGAAATGATACCTTCAGGGTTATGAAAAACACGCTTGGCATGAGTGGACTTGGAATTGCTACAAGCTGGGTAAGTATGGCGTTCGCTGTTTTCCTGAATGAAATAAAGAACAGTAAATATCGGCGGTTTGTCCAGACTTTTACTACGGTCCCCAATTTTATCAGCTGGGTTCTTATATTTGCAGTGGCATTATCCATTTTCTCTGCGGATGGTTTTGTAAGCAACCTTATGACTCAAACGGGTCAGTGGGAAAGCGGAAAAAATCTTTTGATGAGTAATAACCATGTCTGGCTGCAAATGCTTCTTTGGGGCACATGGAAAGGTGTGGGATGGGGCGCCATCATATATATAGCCGCCATATCAGGAATAGATCAGCAGCTGTATGAGGCAGCCGAGGTAGACGGCGCGGGACGGTTCCAGAAAATGTGGAATATTACAATACCGGAACTGCTTCCTACATATTGTGTATTACTTTTACTTTCTATAGGTAATATTCTGTCGAACGGACTGGATCAATATCTGGTATTTGAAAATTCGGTGAATTCATCCGCGATCCAGGTATTGGATTTATATGTATATAAGCTTGGTGTGGCAAAAGGACTGATACCATTAACAACTGCAATCGGAATGCTGAAATCTGTTGTGAGTATTATTCTTGTTCTGGCCGCCAACAAGATTGCAAAAGCAGTCCGTGGAGAAAATATTATTTAGGAAAGGAATTTGGAATAATGACTCGGAAAGCAAAAAAGCCAATGAGATTTGGTGATTTATTCTTTGACATACTTAATCATGGAATATTTGGAATATTTACACTTTTGTGTATTTTCCCGTTTTATTATCTGTTTATCAATACAATCAGTGATAATGCATTGGTTACCGCAGGAAAAATCAGTTTCTACCCGATAGGAATCCATTTTGATAATTATCTGGCCATTCTGCAACTGGGCGATCTTGTTACAGCGATTGGAGTAACAATCAGCAGGACGTTAATCGGCACGGTCCTGATGGTATTTGCCTCTGCGCTTTGCGGCTATGTGTTCACAAAACAGGAGATGTGGCACAGAAAACTGTGGTTTCGATTGATTGTAATCATGATGTATCTGAATGCCGGTTTGATTCCATGGTATTTGAATATGGCAATGCTGGGACTGACCAACAATTTCCTTGCTTATATACTCCCCGGTATTGTTGCTCCCTACAATTTAATCCTTGTCAAAACATACATGGAATCCATTCCGGCTGAATTGGAAGAAAGTGCGCAGCTGGATGGCGCAGGTTACTGGACACGGTTTACGAAAATTATTTTTCCGCTCAGCAAACCGATTCTTGCTACCATTGCTATCTTTGGCGCGGTAGGCCATTGGAATTCTTTTCAGGACTCCTTAATATTGATGCAGTCAAAACCGGAATTGTTTACCTTACAGCATAAGCTGTATATCTATTTGAATCAGGCCTCAAATCTGGCAGCCACCATGCAGTCGGGCGGGACATTAAGCCAGGGACAGGTGCAGAATCTGATGAATATTAAAGTTGTGAAATATACGGTCGCCATGGTTACGGTGATACCAATACTGTTGGTTTATCCATTTATGCAGAAGTACTTTGAAAAAGGAATTATGCTTGGTGCTGTAAAAGGCTGAGTATTATTCATTTAAAAACTAATAAAGGAGAGAGAAGTAAATTATGAGAAAGAAAAAGCTATTCAAAAAAATTGTCAGCAGCCTGCTGGCCTTAACCATGGTTTCCGCTATGGTACTGACCGGCTGCGGCAACACTGCGCAGCAGACCATTGCAGAGACAGCAGAAGAAAGCGAAACAGCAGACAGGGATGTACAGACAGGAGATGCGCAGGAATCAGCCACAGCTGCATCAGAAACAGGAACAAATGCAGCGTATGAAGGCGATCTGGAGGACATTATCCCGGAAGAAACGGTAACATTGACGGTTTTTTCACCCGGAGCCAACACCTCAGGAGAATTGGTGGGCTGGTTTGCACAGCTTATGAAAGAAAAGTTTAATGTTGTATTGAATCTGGTTCCGGATCCGGATGGATCAAATTATACTGCAAGAATGGAATCCGGTGATCTTGGGGATTTGGTTCTCTGGATTAGCAATACAGACGATTACCAGAGGGCAATAGAAAAAGAACTCCTTCTTGATTGGAATGAAGATGATCTGCTGGCGGACTATGGTCCTTATATTGCGTCCCATATGCAGAGCCCCCTGGAAAAAAACAAAAAAATATCCGGTGGAACTGTCTATGGTATGGGACATGACATCGGTGTAAATGCAACAGATATTTCAGGTTTTATGTATGACTGGAGTACCAGATGGGATTTATATAAAGAACTGGGCTACCCGGAAATCAAGACTATAGATGACTTTGCAAATGTATTGATTGATATGCAGAAGCTGGAACCGGAAAATGAAAGCGGAAAGAGGACTTATGCCGTATCTCTTTTCAGTGACTGGGACGGCGCAATGGTAATGTTCCCTAAGGCAATGGTTACCGCCTACTATGGCTATGACGATTTTGGTTTTGGATTCTATGATACAGAGAATCAGAAATATATCCCGGCAATTGAGGAAAACAGTCCCTATATTGAAATGCTGAAATTCTATAATAAACTTTATCAGGCGGGAGCGCTTGACCCGGATTCTGAGACCCAGGGATTTTCCAATTGTCTGGAAGATTATCAGAATGGCGTTTCATTTTTTACACCGTTTAATTATCTTGGTTCCGCTGTATACAATACCACTGACAATCTGAATGCAGGAAGGGCGATGCTGACACTTATCCCGGAGGAAGCAACACCGATAAACTATGGACAGAACATCTATGGCGGAGATTATGTATGGAGTATCGGCAGCAATACGGAATATCCGGAATTATGTATGGCAATTATCAACTGGCTTGCAACCCCCGAGGGAAGAATGACCCAGTTATATGGACCAAAGGATGTATGCTGGTATTATGATGAAAATGGAAAAACACATTTTACTGATTTGGGAAAGGCCTGTGCTGCAGACGGAAGTACTGAAATGACAGATGGCTACAGCGGAATGTTCAAGGATGGTATTTCAAATCTCCATGTTACCTGGCAGGTGGATGCCAGGAATCTTGATTCCAATGGAGAGACCTATAATTGTAAAAACTGGGAAAGCATGAAATCCAATGATGTCACCGAAATTGAGAAGGACTGGAGAACGCATACCGGCAGCGACAGTGCAGATAACTATCTGGCCTCCAGAAAATATAAGCTTTCCGTGGGCACCATGTATGCAGCTACCCCCATGTCAGATGAATTGGTGGTTACCTGGAACCAGGTATCAGAATGTGTAAAGACATATTCATGGAAGGCAATCAGCGCTTCTTCAGATGAAGAGTTTAATACTATTATTACAGATATGATTCAGGATGCGAAGAATTACGGTTTGGATGAATGTAATGCATACCAGATAAATGAAGCAAAATTGCGCAAAGCTGCGGAAGATGAAGCATTGGCAGCAAATAAATAATTCGATTCCAGACGTTACAGACATACAGGCAGATACAGGAATTTGTATTCTGCCTGTATTGTTTTTGAACAGAAATATGATAAAATTGTAACAGTCCGGACTGTTACTTAAATTTAATAAGCGCAGGATGCGCGGCAATCCGCAGGTATCATAAAGAATGAGGAAAATTAAAAATCAACTTATCATTAATCTAATCGTTTTGATCGCGCCTCTTGTAGTGGCGCTGTTAAGCTATAATTTCTATGGACTGTCCATGATAAATACCCATGTGGCGTCTGCCGGTCAGAGCATATTGGAAACCTATGGCAGAATACTGGAACAGGATTTACAGCTTGCACAGGATTATCTGACAAACAAATTATCTAATGACAGTGATACGTTATCCTTAAATTATACAGACAATTATCTGGATTCCTATTTAATCGGAGAAAATATTTTATCGGATTTTGAACAGTTTATGCAAGCTGGCTTTGACAGTGTTTACGCAATGGCGGTTTATGCAGAAAATCAGGATATGTTCCGAATTTGTTATCATAATTATGATGCCTCGGTTACTTATGAAGATAACAGCAGGTTGAAACAGGAGCTATTATGGGAAATAAAACAGAATGGTCCCTATGAATGGCATGAATTCCAGGCGGGATCCAAAGAATTATTGATTAGTACGATGCATAATGAAAATGTTCATTTTGCTGTGGTAGTAGATCTGGAAAAAGCGAAAAGCCCGCAAAAGTATGAATCAGATTCACAACAGGGATATTTGGTGTATGCAGATAAAAATGGAAATCCCATTACTTCAAAAAACTTTATTGAGAAGAATAATATTCAGATCAAACTGCAGAATAAGCCGTATTATTTTACGGGAGACCGACAGAACCAGTTTATTGTCGTTCATAAGGAGCTGCCGTATGGAAATTTAATCCAACTTTATCTGCAGCCATATACAGCGCCGTTCTATGCCATTGATTTTACCCAGGCATTTCTTTTCCTGCTGACAATAGCGGTTGCTGTTCTGCTTCCCCTTGGTTATCAGAATATGAGAAAAAACTATATTTTACCGGTAGAAAATCTTGTTAAGACTATGGTTGAAATCAAGGATGGCGATTCGGAAAAATATCTGACAGAGGAATACCATGTAGAAGAATTCAGTGAGATGAAAGAAACTTTCAATTCAATGCTTGAAAGCATCCGCAATTTAAAAGTAAGCGCATATGAGCAACAGCTACAGGCTCAAGAGGCAAAGCTTCAATATCTGCAGATTCAGATACGGCCCCACTTTTATTTGAACTGTTTGAAAAACCTGTATGCACTGTCAGTAAGCGGGGAAAATATAAAGCTGCAAAAAATGATTCTGGTATTATCGGAATATATGAGAGGTATTATCAGGAAAAACGAAAACCTCGTAAATGTTGAAGATGAAATAAAGAGCATAAAAAATTATCTTGAGCTTCAGCAGATGAGTTTATCCAATCCGCCTGCCTATCGTATTGATGTTGATCCTTCGCTGAAATATCAAAAGATACCGCCAATGGCCATTCTGACCTTTGTGGAAAATTCCGTCAAGCATGGAATGCAGGAGCAGAAAAAACTGGTAATTTCTGTACGGGTATCTTTACTCAGCTGTGATCAGGAAAGCTATGTGTGTATTACTGTTTTGGACAGCGGGCCTGGATTTTCAGAGGACATTCTGCCGATACTGAATCAAACAGATGGTAAACTGCAGAGGGAACATATTGGTATTGACAATGTGAAACAGCGGATACAGATGCTCTATCATTCCAAAGCGACCATTCTTTTCAGTAATTCGGACGGCGCCTGTGTGGAAATGATTTTGCCTGTACAGGAGGGAAATATTGATGACAGTACTTATTGTTGATGATCAAATTAATGTAGTCAGCGGTCTGGTACTTGGGATACACTGGGACAAGATTGGCATTACAAAAGTATTAAAGGCTTATAATGCATATGAGGCAAAGGAGCAGCTGAAAAAAACAGAAGCAGACATTGTATTGTGTGACATAGAAATGCCGGTTGAAAATGGACTCAGCCTGTGCACATACTGCAGGGAACAGGGATATTCTTCAAAATTCATCTTCCTGACAGCACATGCAGATTTTATGTATGCAAAAGAGGCGATTCAGTTAGGCGGATTTGATTATGTTCTCCAGCCGGCCAGCTATGAAGAGATTGAGAAAGTCATTTTACGTGCAAAAGATCAGGTTTTGCTAAGCAAAAAAGTTGCCCAAATGGAGAAAAGCCGTCATTTATTCATAAAACAGAGGGATTCATTGATTGAAGGTCTCTGCAGAGAATGGTGTTTTGACAAAGGGACTGACTGGGAGCGTATGCGAAGTAAACTGAAGGATCTGGGAATTGTGCTGTTTGAAGATAAAACCTCCTGGCTGTGCCTTATCCATTTTTTTGAAAAGAGCCATATGCTTCAGGATTGGGAAGACAGTTTGATTGCGTATGCCATTTCCAATATACTTCAGGAGCTGTTCTATCCTTATGGTTACCACTGTCTTTGCTGGATTGCAAAAGAGGGGGATTATGCAGTCTATATCTATGCCGGTGAAGATGGCATAATACCGGAAGAATCCTTGAATAATCAGCTTGAAAAATTCAGGAAATGCTTTATAAGCTATTACAGCCAGGAACTCAGCTGTTATATTAAGGTATGTGATTCTCCGCAAAAGCTGCCGGAAGAATATGAGTTTTTGGTAAATATGAGGCGGAATAATGTCGGTGCGCAGGCGGAAATTTTCTGGTCAGATCAGCAGACCAGATATAAACTGGAAAATATCCAGCTTACAAAAATTGGGGAACAATGGGAATCCCTGCTGAAAAATAAACTTTATGACAGTTTTGCATCGAATGCAAAGGAACAGCTGTACCACCTGTGCAGAAATGAGAATATAAATGCGGAAATTCTGAATCGGTTCTATCAGGAATTTATGCGTATCATATATCTTCATATAAATGCTTTAAATGTAAGTGTGAACGATCTGTTCCAGAACGCACAGGATTTGGAAAATGCATGCAGTGCATATACATCGGTAAAAAAAATGGAATGGCTGATTGAGTATGTACATGCCTATTTTAACGAAACCGAGGTTTCCCCCGAACATGCTAAAACACAGATTGATTCTATTTTCCAGTATATCCGCATGCATTTGGATCAGGATATCAGAAGGACGGATATCGCAGAAGCGGTTCATTTAAACCCCAATTATATTTCAAGGCTGTTTAAAAGTATCGTAGGAATTTCACTCAAGGAATATATACTTCAGGAAAAAATGAAACTCGCCGCACATTTTGTCCGGGAGACCAACTTGCCAATCAGTGTGATTGCCATGAAAGTAGGCTACACTAATTTTTCGCTGTTTACACAGACTTATAAAAAGATGAATGGCGGATTTACGCCGATGGAAGAACGAAAGCAATATGAAACAGAAGAAATATAACATATTTTGTAACTATTCAGCCAGGAAATTGGCTGAACAGTTACATTTTTTATATAAAATGTCACATTTTTATTATGTATAAATGAAAGATGGATGTTTTTTGCGGTTATGAGTTACAAATATGATAGAAAGAAAAACGAAGCGTACCTATAATAATTTAAGAAAGGACAGCACAGATGAGGAGAAAAAAAGTCCGTGTCAGTATATTAGTTATCAGCCTTTTTGCAGCAATTATCTTTTCCGGGTGTAAAAATTCACTTCCGAGAGAAAATGCCAGTAAGGATGCGGATGAAAATACCGAACCCTATACGGTTTTGATTTATGCGCCTTTATATGCATCAGAAGAAGCCTGTAACAGAGTAAGTGCCAAAATCAGTGAAATTACAATGAAGGAAATTGGATGCCAGGTGAAATTGAAGCGCAATATGTCGGCATACCAATTGAATCAGGCAATGGCTTCCGAGGAAACAATGGATCTTTTTCCATGCTTTACATGGGAATTTTCCCTGGCAGAGTTTGTGGCCAGGAATAAAATCCTCCAAATGGACGATTTGCTTTCCAACTATGGAGTTGAGATGAAAAACAGTATCTCAGAAGAGGATTGGGAATGTACTATTGTAGATGGCCATATATATGGTGTTCCAATGAATAAGGATAAAGCGCAGGGGCGGTGCTTTTTAATGGTAAAAGACATAGCCGATGAACTTCAGATCGATTATTCCAGGCCGATGGACTACCAGGATTTGGAATTGGTATTTCAGAAGGTAAAAGCAGCGTATCCTGATATGTATCCGATTGTCCCAAGTGATGGTTCTATTATCAATCCGGTGTGGGATGTGGACATGCTGGGAGACGGTCTGGGGGTACTGGAAAACTGTCTGACAGACAGCACTGAGGTTGTGAATTTATATAATTGTGCTTCTTTTAAGAAATATTGTTCTTATATGTATCGTTGGGTACAACTGGGATATATGATGCCGGATGCCATAAATACCATTGAAAGCAGCAATGACCTGATCAGAAATGGCATTGGTTTCGGAACCTTTGCCCCTTATAAAGAAGGAATAGAATATGAAGAAAGCAGAAATAAAGGAAAGCAGATAGCTGCCATTGAGTTGGCCCAACCACATTCAACAACGGACATGGTAAGTTCCTGCTGGGTGATTTCGTCAAAAAGCAAAGAACCGCAGAAAGCAATGCAGGTGTTAAACCTGATGTACACCAATTCTGAGGTTGCCAACTTACTGGTGAATGGGACAGAAAATGAAAACTGGATCTATGAAGATAAAACCAGAGATATCATTCGTTTTCCGGAAGGAGTAGGCCAATCCAATACAGATTACTCGGTGTACGGCTGGATATGGCCCAATGAACAGATCACGTCGATCTGGAGCGGACAGGACGCTGATTACTGGGATAAGCTGGACAGGTTTAATAAAAATGCAAAAGCATCGCCGGCCAAGGGTTTTATATGGAAACCTGAGAACGTACAGCGTGAATCTGCCGCTTGCAGGGATATCGTTGATAAATACTATAATGGCCTTATTCTGGGCTGTCTGAATCCGGATGAAGCAATACCCAAGTTTAATGAGAAGCTGGAGAAAGCCGGAATAAACACAATTATTAATGAAAAACAAAGGCAGCTTGATGTATGGCTGTCGAAAAAGTAAAAAAAGAGAGTGAGGAATAAAAATGCCAAATCCAATATTACCTTTATGGGAGTACATACCTGATGGGGAGCCCAGAGTATTTGGCGACCGTGTTTACTTATACGGTTCGCATGATCGGGTCGGAGCAGATATGTTCTGTGATTACAGACTAAAGATCTGGTCAGCTTCCGTGAACGACTTAAATCATTGGAAGTGTCATGGGGACAGCTTTCATACCCGCCCCGATCAGCTGCACCAGGCTGATACTGACTGGACAGATCACGAACTGTATGCACCGGATGTGGTGAAAAAGGGGTCTAAATACTATTTATTTGCATACATACTTTGGGCCAAAGGCTGTGTAGGAGTAAGTGATCACCCGGAAGGACCGTTTAAATTGATCTCCAGATATCAATACGATGAGTCAACAGGCGGCGATGAAGGTATTTTTAATGATCCCGGTGTGTTAGTGGATGATGACGGAAGGGTTTATATCTATTACGGATACGAAAAGTCACATATGGGAGAAATCAACCCGGAAAACATGACGGAAATTCTGCCTGGGTCTTACCGGGAAAACCTGATTCCTGCAGGAGATGGAGAAACAGATTTCTTTGAAGCAAGTTCAATCCGGAAGGTAAATGGCCTGTACTATCTGATTTATTCCCCAAGAAAGGGAAACCGATTAGCTTATGCAGTATCCGAAAGCCCAAGAGGGCCTTTTGTGCGGAAAGGGACAATTATTGACAACGGGATCGATTATCCTGCCGGAAATAATCATGGATCCATATGCCAGATTAATGGGCAATGGTATGTCTTCTATCACAGGATGACAAACGGGACGCTTACGTCCAGAAGAGCCTGTGTGGAGAAAATCAATATTTTGCCTGACGGAACGATTCCACAGGTAGAAATGACTTCTCTTGGATTTGAAGAATCCCTGAATCCGTATTTTATTGTCCCCGCTGATATCGCATGTGTCTTAAAAGGCGGATGCATGATTACTGATCAGGATTATTTCACCAGAATGGTAACCAATATCTATGTGAATTCAGTTATTGGATACAAATATTTTGATTTTGGAGAGGATTACACCAGCGGAAATATGACCTTTTCCGTAAAGGTAAAGGGCGCCGGATGCATGTGCAGAATCCATATTCTGCTGGACGATGACCAGAAGGGAAAAGAAATAGGCTGTTGTGAAATTGACAGACATGACGGTGTATATCAGGCGCCGGTTGAAAAGGTTACCGGCAGACATGCAGTCTATCTTGTGATCAGGCACAATTATGAAGGCTGGTTTAAGGAATGCTTTGATCAGCGGAATCTTTTTGATTTATTATCATTTGCATTTATAAAATGAGTGCTCCCGGACATTCTGTCAGGGAGGCATGTTGACTGACGGAAAAACGAAAGGGAAAGAAAAACATGGATTTGCTGGGTTTTGACTTGAATTTGGCTGATATGGATGAACGGTTTCCTATTCTGGTACAGTATGGAATTTATAACCGGGATCTTATGCCGTATAAATCAGATGATTTTAATCAGTTGATTTTTGTAATGGGCGGTACGGCAGAATATTGTTCAGACTCAGAGACCCATGATGTAAAGCCGGGAACGGTTTGTATCATTGGTAAAAGCACTCTTTATCATTTCAGGAATTGCAAACAGCTGAACCTATGTAAAATCATATACAAACATGGAATGCTGTCAATGGCGCCCCCGGATATCAGACAGACGGAAGGGGTTACCATACTAAAAAACATCAAAAAAGACAGTATGGTAAAACTGCAGTTATCTTTTCAGACTTTTAAATGTGCAAAGCATCTGATTAACGAAATGACCGATGCGTATGAGCAAAGCGATGTGGGAAGAAATACATTAGTCAATTCACTGTTCTGGAGTCTGGTAGTGCTTTTGATGCGGGTCTATCAGTCTGGTAACGACATTTCCAGAGAAGAATTGGAGCTGACAGAGATTATAGGCTATATCCAGGAACACTATCAGGAAACCATTTCTATTAAAGAACTGGCAGAGCAAATGAATATGTCTCCCCGTAATTTTTCAAGAATTTTTCACAAAACCTGCGGTTTATCTCCGGTGAATTATATTATTAAACTGCGTATTGACCATGCATGTGAACTCCTTCAGAATTCCTCTCTTACTGTTTCCCAGGTGGCATATGCCTGCGGCTTTCAGGACAGTAATTATTTCACCAGACAGTTTAAGGGGATTTCCGGGTTTAGCCCCAGAGATTATCGCAGGAGTTTCCGTTGAACGGCTTCGGGCTGCTGCCGTGTATTTTACATTAAACGCTGCAAATGCACAGACCTGAACTGTTACAATTCCTCACTGTCATATATAAATACAAATAAAAGAATCTGTCATGTATACACGAATAAAAGTATCTTGAAAAATCTGTACAAAAACAATATAATTGCAGGATAGATATCTCATAAATTCTATTATAAGGGGGAAAGGATATGACAACAGTACAGGTTGATCCGGGTGTCTGCGGATTTACAACCAATGTAGAGGCAGTATCCGAAGATCAGGAAGAAGTAAAAATAACCGTGAAAACAGGATGTGAGAGCGTCCGTAAAATGATGGAGGAACTGGGAGATACCTTTGATGCCTTCGAACTTTGCCTTACAAGACCGGGACAAGGTCCGTTGTTTGAATATGCAGGAGAGCATTTCCCGATCCATGCAGCCTGCCCTGTAATTGCAGGAATTATCAAATGTGCTGAAGTGGAATGTAAACTGGCTCTGCCTAAGGATGCACAGATAAAGTTTATTTGAGCATAACAGACTCTCCTGCCGCCTCCGGAATCGGTTCTGAGTCCGGATAAATGCCCGGGGCATGCACCCGTACGGGCGGCCCATTGTGCACAAACAAAGACCGTCCGGGCATTCATACCCGGACGGCAACTTATCCTATAATCTATACCATAAAATCAAACAAGCTTAATTGCACCGCTTCCTCAACAGGCTTCTCCTTCTTCGCCTGCTCCCTCTGCGAAAACTTATCGGGAATTTCCCCAAGAAACATGGAAGGCTCCCCGGAAAAGGTGAGTATTAATTCCTCCCTGGCCCGCGTCATGCCAACATAAAGAAGTCTTCTTTCCTCCTGCACATCACCCGAAGCCGTCCCCAGCTCCAGCGGTAACAACCCTTTTCGGATTCCATAAATAAACACGGCGGGAAATTCCAGCCCCTTTGAGCCATGCAGGGTCATAAGTGTAACGGCGTCCGCCGGGAACCTGCGGCTTCCGCTTCTCCTGATGTCACCCTCAGCGCCTAAGGAAAGTGTTTCCAGGAAATGCTCCATCTCAGGATATAGAACCGCAGCGTTCACAAGCTTCTCCATTTCGCCGCTTTCCTCCAGCTTTCTGTCCTTTATCCAGTTTTCCAGAAGCTTTTCCGTCCTGTCCTTATGTATTCTCCTTTTATATTTGGAAATAAGAAGCATCAGCTGTTCCTCTACCGTCTTTTCCTCCGGAGGCCAGAGAAGCCTGAGACACAACTGCCCCGCAGCCTCATCCTCCGGGTGAAGGACATATTGGAAAAAGTAAAGCGTACCCCGGACATTTTTTTCAAGCAGGAAATCCTCCCTGCCTGCAACCACGTAAGGGATGCCCTCCTGCCGAAGGCATTTTTCCAGAAGCTGCGCCTGTCTGTGCGTGCGGTAAAGCACTGCGATATCGGAAAAACTGCGCACCCTTCTTTGCTCACCGCTATGATTTTCCTCCACATCCAGCATATCTATTCCGCCAATCAGGCGGTTAATTTCCTTGGCCGTAAAAATAGCTTCCCCCATCTCCCCGGAGGCCTCCACCACACGGACCAGAGCGTCCTCCTTTGCCAAAGCATGCATCCATCTTTTTTCCCCGTCATTATGAGAAATAAGGGACAATGCACTCTCCAGAACTGCCGGCGCGGATCGGTAGTTTTCCTCAAGCCTTACCGTATGTATCTGCGGATAGTCCGCCTCCAGCCTGGAAAAACAGCCGGCGTCCGATCCACGGAAGCCATATATGGACTGATCCGGATCCCCGATTACAAAAAGCTCCCTGCCGTTCCGATTCCAGGCCTTAAGCAGCTCATACTGTACCGGGTTAATATCCTGGAATTCATCCACCAGCAGATACTGAAACTGCTTCTCTGCCTCTGCGCCTGGATTTTCCCGGAATAGCCGCAGCGTTTCCAGTAAAAGGTCATCGTAATCCAACACCTTTTCCCCGGCAAGCAGTTCCTGATAAAAAGCGGCCGCCTCCGCAGTGACCTGCGCCCCGGATGCGTGGCTCCCTTCCTGCACCACTCGGCTTTCTTCCTGCACCGCCGGACTCTCTCCCTGCGCCGCGCTGCATTTCCTGTTGGAAATTTCCCGCAGGAACCGGGAAGGGGAAAGCTTCAAAGCGTACCTGGCGATGGCTTTTTCCGCCAGTTCCTCCTGCAGTCCTTCGTCCGCCACCATAAATTCCAGACCTGACGAAGTCAGGAACCGGCTGCAGATTCCATGAAAGGTACCGATATTCATTTCGCAGGCCGCCCTTTTCCCGCCGGACAGCCGTTCCAGACGGCTGCGCATTTCCTCCGCCGCCTTATTCGTAAAAGTCACCGCCGTAATGGAGGCAGGTGCAATCCCTCTTTCCTTCAGAAGATAGGATATCCGCGAGATCAATGTCTTTGTTTTACCCGAACCGGGACCTGCAATAACGGCAGTTACCCGATCCAGGGCGCGCACCGCCTCTTCCTGACCAGGATTTAGCTTCGCCTCCTCATACAATCCGGAACTATTTTCTTTTACATTCCCTTCCCGGGAATTGCTTATTCCGGCGCCGTGTTCCTCATCATTTTTTTCTTCAGTAACAGACGTTCCCCCTTCAGGCCGGGCCGCTCTTAACACCTCCGTCTGTCTGTGGCTACGAATTTTTTCCGGAGAATCTTCGTTTCCCATGCCCTCTTCGATAAAAAAACTGAGCTGTCCCTCCAGACTGCTGATTTCCGAAGGTGTAAGAAGGCTGATAGTGCCGTATTCGCCGTCAAAGCCCGGCGTACGGTCAACCCGGCCTTCCCTCAGCCGTTTTATTCCCTCTGCAATCGGCGCCCCCGCAGCTGCCTTGATATCTTCCTCCGGAATGATACGGAGGATGTCGAATTCGGACCCCAACTTTCCCAAAAGCTTCTCATATTGTTCCAGCACCTTTTTAGAGGAAGCCGATTTTCCGGTGGATGCGGCAATTACCTCCGGCAGGGGAACCAGGCTCTCAAAAGGCCTGGCCTGAGGTAATACAAATCCCTCCTCCCGGTCTGCCAGCTGTTCCACCCTGTGCAGCACGCCAATGGTCAGCTTCTTGCCGCACACCGGACATATATTTCCATAGGAAAGCGCCTCCGCCGGGCTGATACAGAAACTGCATTTCCTGTGGCCGTCAAAGTGGTATTTCCCTTCCTCCGGGAAAAATTCAATGGTTCCCTGAAGGCCGTTTCCTGTGGTTATGGCATCCGCAAGCCCGGAGAAGGACAGCGGAATCTCAAAAAGATTGGCTTCCCGTCCAAGCTTTGCCGGGGAATGTGCATCCGAATTGGATATGAGCTGATAGGAATCCAGGGCGGAAATCCTCCAGTTCATGGGCGGATCAGAGGAAAGCCCGGTTTCCAGCGCATGGATATAGGGCGTCATATCCTCATAACAATCCTCAATGGCATCAAACCCGGAAAACGCACCGAACATGGAAAAATGCGGCGTCCAGATATGGGCGGGAACATATAAGGCCTCCGGAGAGGTTTCCAGCATGATTTCCAGCAAATCCCTGCAGTCCAGCCCCAGAATCGGCCGGCCGTCGGAATGGATATTCCCGATCAGCTCCAACCTGCGGGCAAGCCTGTCCGCATCCTCCAGACCGGGCAAAAGCAGAAGGCTGTGAACCTTCCTCACCTTATCCTTTTTCTTATATATGGAACTGATTTCCCCGGTCACCACAAAACGCGGCCTGCGATTATCTGGAGCCGCCGCGTCATGGATCCGGTACTCATCCTTCAGCGTATACAGACCATCCTCCGCCGGCTCCAGCTTTTCCTTCAGCTCCTCCCGCCATGCCGGATGGGTGAAATCGCCAGTCCCCACAATATCGATTCCCTTTTTCCTGGCCCATAAATCCAGGTATTCCGGCGTACAATCCCTGCTTGTAGCCCTGGAATAGCGCGAATGAATATGCAAATCCCCTATATACATAGTTTTTCCTCTTCTGAAAATTTCTGCATGCAGAACCAAAGCGTTAAAAATAAAAAACAACATAGGTTCCGAACCGTTATGAAAGCATCATAAAATATTATAGCTTTTCCTCTCCTCCTCCGCAAGGACACTCCTTCTCTCTGCCCATGAAATACCGCCATAATTCCAGCAGGATTACCATGGCAAGCGGCCCCTTGATAATTCCGGAAACGCCGAACAGCTTCACGCCGGCATATACGGAAAGAAGCATAAAGATCGGATAAATCCCTGTTTTTTCGCCCATCAGCTTAGGCTCCAGGAATTCCCTCGCCCCCATGCATGCCACATAAACAACCACGCACAGCACTGCCGCGCCAATACGGCCGTTTACCAACTGCCAGAATGCCGTAGGCATCAGTACGATTCCGGTCCCGATAAAGGGCAGGGCATCCAGGATTCCGGCCAGTATGCCAAGCGTCAGCCCATGGCCGATCCTTCCCAGCCAAAGCCCCAGACAGCATATCACCATAATCACCAGAAGAATGACAGCCTGCGCTTTCAGGTACACCCCCACCAGGCGGATAATCCGCTTCGCAATGCCAAAAGCCTTTTCCACCGCCTCCGCGCCTTCTCCGCCGTCCTGCAGTCTTTCCACCATCCCGTCATAGTCCTTGCAGAGAAGAATCGAAGCAATGAAGCTGACTCCCAGAAATGCAGCGCAGGAAATTATTTTTTTCAGATACCACCAGGATTCCTTCACCATGTTCGGGACAAACTGAACCTGGAGGTTCTCTATAAATATGTCCACTTTTTCCAGGACCGCCTTCTCTACTTTAACCGCATCCACACCAAAATGCTCCTGGGCAAACAGACAGCAGTCCCCGAAAAAACACCTTATCTGCACACACATACTGTCCCAGTTATCCGCCAGTACCTTTGCCTGCCCAAAGCCACCCTGCAATGCCGCCCAGACAATAACAGCCAGCAATGCGGCAGCGGCAGCCAGAATTCCCGCAAGCAGAATTTCCTTTTTTATATGTGTTTTCCCCTGCAGCCTATTCAGCCATGGATTGCAGAGGTAAACAATACAGAAAGACAACAGAAAGGGCGTAATGAGCGGAAATAAATAGCGGAAGCCAAGAAATACTCCCAAACCGGCTCCCGCGGCAAAAATCAGTTTTTTCGGACCTTTTTCCAACAATTTCCCCATACCCATATCACCTGTTTTCCTCAAAATTTTCACGTGATTAGTATAAGGATTTCACTCAAATCTATCCTGCTTCAGAATCAATTTGAAGCTGCCAGTTTCAACCACCGGATTTTTTTACTTTTCCAGCCGCCTTAAGGCGCTTTCCGCCAGTCCCATGATGATAAAAAGAAACGGCGTACAGCATACCTGCTGATAACAGAAAAAATTAGATCCCGCATAGGCCAGGATACAAAGCATTCCCGCAAGAATCAGTGGACTTTTCCGGGATGCACGGTAAAAACGCGCCACTCCCATACAAAGCATGGCAATAAAAGCCAGAAGCCCTGCAATTCCAATGCAAATGAGCAAATTTAAAAATTCATTATGCGCATTGGTAAGGATATTGGGTTTCCAGTATTGATACAATTTATCCGCATACTCCGGTATACTGTAGCTATAGGGCATAAAACAGTCCGGCCCCACGCCGAAAAGCTTTTTCCCAAAGGGAAGAGCCGCAAACAGCCCGGCCGCAGTTTTCCATATGAACCCTCTGTCGCTCCCCCATTTATTATCAAACAGAAGATACTGGTTATTCAGGGTAATCCCAAACCATTCCTGCAAAAATCCGTTTGTATTAAAATAAATCAAAATAACCGCCAGCACAATTCCCGCCGCGGCCATGAAAATACAAACCAGGCGCAGCCGGCTTCCCCATTTTTTCCAGCTTTCTTTTAACCGTGCTTCACCCCTTTTTTCCTCCAGCTGCAGCAGCGCAATATAGCAGGCCGCAGCAACCAACAGAACCAGCCAGGAAATCCATCCTTTGGAAAGTGACATGGATAATGTCCCCAGCTCCAGCGCCTTATCCGCAAACCCCCATTGCAGTAAGCCAATCGCTTTAAAGGACGCGGCGCCCAAAATAATTACTTCAAGAAACCTCTCCATCTTATGGGGACTGCCGCAGGCCACGACAAACAGCCCCAGAAACAGCAAAAACATGGACGAAAATGCGCTGTCACTGTTCTGCGTTACCAGGGTCATGAAGCCCAACACGCAGTAAATCCCCGAAATCACCCTGATTTTCCTGCTCTCTGCGGCAAAAAAGATACAAAGCCCAACCGCGAAAACCGTACATACATAGCTGGAATACCAGGTAGCCTGCCCAATCGTGGACAGAAACCATATATGGTAGGAGCTGTCAATCCCTTTATACATTCCCAACGGATCAATGAGGAATCTGTGCAGAATCCCCAACAGAAAAGTGAGTCCTGATCCCAGAAAAAAGCCGCAGAAAATCAGTTTCCCGCCTATCCCCGTGGTCCATGAAAGACCCGGCCCTTGTGCCCCTTTTTTCCAGGGAAACAGACGGGAAATCAGAAAATAGGAGGTTCCCATAAGCAGCTGGGTACGCAGCCCCATATTCCAGCCTCCCACGCCTTCCCATGCCTCCGAAGGAAAATCACTCAGTAAATAGGAAACTACCGAAGCCGCCATATACAGCAAAACTCCTGCGTCCAACGCAGAAATCTCCCCTTTTACTACACGCAGCCTGCTTTTCCCCAGGTTCCACACCAGTACAAGCACCGCCAGCACTGCTGCCGGAACGAGAATCATTGTTGATACCCCTGAAAAAAAGGAATACTTATAAGCGCCTATTTCATGGTATTTATCCCCAAAGTACAACGGAAATACCGCCAGCATAAGAAACATCCAGCAGCCGGTAAGAAATTGCGCAAAATCCCTGATATTAGCTATCACCCAGCCCGCATCCCTGCTTTCCCGCCCGCTGCCGTCACCGCCAGCCCCTATGTGGTCTTTGGACTCTGCTCCATCGCTTATATTTTGTCCCGTCAATTGTTTTTGATCCATGGAAGCTCCTCCAACTGAAAATCCATCCTTTTTCCGGTTGCCGGATGATAAAAACTTAAAGAAAAGGCACAGAGACATATATTCCCATACCCTTTTTCTGCGGAATACTCCCTGCTTTCTTCCGTCCCATACCTGGCATCTCCCAAAAGCGGCAGCCCAGTGTTGGCAAACTGAACACGTATCTGATGGTGACGTCCGGTGAGAAGCCGTATCCTGACAAGCGCCTGCCTGTCCTTTTTCTCTACCACCTCATACAATAGCTCCGCTCTCCTGGCGCCTTTTATATCTGCCTTCACCACTCTTGATGTATTTTGTCCGACATCCCGGAGAAGATAATCAACGAGTTTTATTTCTTTCCTCCGTATCTCATTCCGTTCCTCATCCAGACCCGGTTCCTGTACTGATTCTTGTATCTGATGTATCTGCTCTGTAGCTGTTCCATCTCTTTTCGTTCCGGTATAAACAAGGGCCATGTACCCCTTTTCCATAGAAGGTATTGCTTCTTTTCCCGGCTTTTGATTTCCGTTCTTTTTTTGTTTACCCGTCTGGTTTTTCCCGCCCTGCGGCGCTTCCCCATGAGCCGCCGCCTGCTGGCTGAGCTTAGCCGCAGCCTGAGGCGTTTTCGCAAAAACCAGGATGCCGGATACCGGCTGATCCAGCCGGTGAACCAGTCCCAGATAGGGATTCCTGCCTCCCAGATAATTTTTCAGTTCGCTGACCATGTCCGGTTCCCCGATCCTGCCGCTCTGCACCGCAAGCCCCGGCGGCTTATAGCATACAAGTATATGTTGGTCTTCTGCCAGTATTTTTGATTTCAATTGGTGAGATTTCCTTTCCGATTGGTTTATGGGGACTATTATAGCACGGAAAAAAGGACATGGCAGCGTATCTTTGAAAGAAAATGTTTGTTCTCTTTATTCCTATAAAGATCTAAAAAATAATTTCGTATGATGATACGAGCGCTCCCTCCTTCCCTGTGTATTCCGGCGTACCGGGTTCACATATTGGGGAGGTTGCACTCCTCACAGCCCTATATTTCCTTCCGCAGCCCCAGTTTTGATTCGATATACCTATTAAGTCCCTCAACAGACTCCACACCATATTTTTCGGCCACTTTTGTAAAATATTCCTTCATCGAACTCCATGATATAATTGTATTAGAAGGTTCATCTGGATCGCAGCCTATTCTGGCTTCAATCCAGGGTGTTTCCTCATGTGTAATTGCCTCCAGTGCTTTCCCGCTGTACATCCCGAACGTGCCGATCACCAGATCAATCACTCTCTTCTCTTTGTCCCCCAATTTCTTTGCTTTACCGGTCAACATGACAAACCGGTTATCTTCAATCGGATTAAATTTAAAATCCCTGAACAGATAGTAAACACTTTCATAGACAGGACCATGGACCCATGCCTTACATTTTTCCGGATAAGGTAGCTCATCAAACAGGACTAAATATATGGCCTGTATATAATACAAAATTTTCTGAAGCGCCAGTGGCGTAACCTCCTGCATCTGTTGAAAAATATAGGCAATGGTTATCAGCATTTTCTCGGAAATTTTAAACAGTTCCTTCAGCTCTGCGGCAGCGCGTGATGCTTTCCTATATGCTGTTTCCCCAACCTTCTCTCTGTTTTGAATCAGTAAGTTCTCCATATATTCCGGGTCTGATAACGCCTTTCTCATGATTACGGAGTAGGCTTTTGAAGGTATCTGGCCCTCTAAATATCTGGATATTGTTATTTCCCCAAACCCCAGTGCCAATGACAGCGGCGCCTTGCCAATGCGGTAAATTTCCATAAGCTTTCTTATTTCATCTATTTTTATTATGTCCTCAGCTTCTCGGTACTGAATATCCCTCTCCTGTGCATTGCGATCCATAAGTCCGGGAACGCTCAGTCTTGCGCCGCATTCCCTGCAGATGGCTGTTGTCAGCTTAAACTCGTACTCCTTTTCCCTGATCGTCTCCCTTTGTACCGTTTTTACCAGCAAATACTCTGTTTCCTTCCTGCATTCAGTACAAAAATCCATTCTCCTTACCTCTGTCATATCCACACCTCTCTGTTTTTCAACATGCTTATATTCTGTACCATTTCTAAAAATATTGTAACTGTCCAGTACAATGTATCTTCTTGGATAGCGGTGCCATTCAAGAAAGATCAGATGTTCATCCGATATGAATATTGGTACAAAAACAGATTTATTTATAACCCCATTTTTACACCAATATTCCCGCCGTCCTGAGCTACCACATATTATTTAAAAGCATAAACAAGCGGATATTCCTGTTTATGAAAAGAGATTACTATCACATACCTGTTAAAAAGTTTATTAAACTTAATATATAGTGACAATAACTCCTCTTCCTCCCCAAATCTCTGCAATAATCTTACTTCTTTTCCAAATACATAAAGCAATTCATGTTCAAATCCTTCATGCTCATTATGCAGTATTTCACAAAAATCATTTACCTCCAAACTTAAAAGTATTTCTCTGCATTTCTCTTCACTGATAAGATAATCTCTGAATAATTCTGTATTTTTCTGCCGTTTTTTATTGATTTCTATTCGATATCTGCCTGCAGAAACTGCGTCCTTTATTTCTTTTATGTATTTAATAATTTCATCATAGCTGTACTGCATGAATAATCTCCCCTCCATATCGTGATAGGATTTAAAGATTATCCTATCATCATTATAATTAAATGATGTGTTTTTGTCAATATGCCATCATTTAATAAGTTTCAATTACCTCTTATGATATATTATCTTTTCTCCGCTAAAGCCCGGCGAAAAATAATCTCATTCACACATTTGTTTATCCTTAACCTTGGGAAATAAAAATGAAAACATAAAATCAGAAAAATGACTCAAGAAAGAATCAGAATTTATAAACTAATAAGTGCCAAACTTGACTTTTCCTTATGATTTTAAAAGGATTAGCCGCCTTATTTAATGTGATAAAAGTGAGAATATATAAAGAAAAATATCTGTTCAGCAGGCCGGCATTTTTGCTGCGCTAACCTGCTGAACAGTTTGAAAGATGCATATAACTATTCCAATATCCAAATCCCTACATTTACAAACAGCTCAGTCCCACGGCTTACACCTTAAACCGATACCCGACACCCCAAATTGTTTCAATATACTGCGGGTTTGCAGTATCCGCCTCAATTTTCTCCCGGATTTTCTTAATATGCACCGTCACGGTTGCGATATCCCCGATAGAATCCATGTCCCAGATCTCCCGGAACAGCTCCTCCTTGGTAAATACATGGTTGGGGTTTTCCGCCAGGAAGGTAAGCAGATCGAATTCCTTTGTGGTAAACGCCTTCTCTTCCCCATTGATATATACACGTCTTGCTGTTTTATCTATGCGGATTCCGCGGATTTCCACAATATCGTTGGTCTTCTGCTGGGAGCTGACCAGCCTTGTGTAGCGGGCAAGATGGGCCTTCACTCTGGCAACAAGCTCACTGGGGCTGAAGGGCTTTGTCATATAGTCATCGGCTCCCAGGCCCAGGCCCCTGATTTTATCGATATCGTCCTTCTTTGCGGATACCATGAGAATCGGTATGTTTTTTTCATCTCTTATCCGGCGGCAGATTTCAAAGCCGTCCATACCCGGAAGCATCAAATCCAGTATGATTAAATCATATTCTGAGGTCATGGCACGTTCCAGCCCTTTGTCTCCCTCATGTTCTATCTCCACCTGAAAGCCTGACAGCTCCAGGTAATCCTTCTCCAAATCTGCAATCGCTTCTTCGTCTTCAATAATTAATATCTTATTCATTTTCCTCTGCCTCCCTGTATTTTCTGATTACAAAATGCAAACAGGTTCCTTCTCCTTCCTTACTGGTCGCCCAGATGTAACCGCCATGGTCCTCAATAATTTTCTTTACAATAGAAAGGCCGATACCGCTGCCGCCCATGGCGGAATTCCTGGAAGCATCCGTCCTGTAAAACCGTTCAAAAATACTTCCCAGATCCTTGGCAGCAATGCCTTTGCCATTATCATCTATTTCCACCCGGATGGAGTCCACCTCATCCAGTATCCGTATGTTGATGATTCCCTTTGGCTTGTCGATATACTTGATGCTGTTTCCGATAATGTTGTTGATTACCTTCTTCAGCTGCTCCGGATCCGCAATAATCCGGGTGTCGGGATCCACCAGATTCGAATAATTCAGCTCTATATCCTTGGATTCCAGATCAAGCCCCACATCCTCCACACAATCCTGGAAAAATTCCGCCACATTGATGCGGTGAAAATTATAAGGGATTCTGTTGCTGTCTATGCCCGAATAATAGGTCAGCTCATTAATCAGGCGGTTCATGTCATTGGCCTTGTTGTAGATAGTCTTAATGTAGCGTTCCATCTTCTCAGGCGTATCCGCCACGCCGTCCATTATTCCTTCCACATACCCCTTAATGGCCGTTATGGGCGTTTTCAGATCATGGGAAATATTGCTCACCAGCTCCCTGTTCTGCCGCTCATTCTGTATTTTTTCCTCGGTGGATTCCTTCAGCCGAAGCCGCATGTCCTCATAATTGCGGTACAGCTCGCCGATTTCATTGGTATCCTCCGATGTAAGGATATATTCGAAATTTCCTTCCGCAATATTCTGCATGGCCACGTTCAGCCTGTTAATGGGGGCAAAAACACTCTTGTAAATCCACTGGGTGAGAACAACGCTTGTTACAATCAGAATAATTACAATCGCAAAGAACATATAGATAAGCAGTGTCTTGGAAATAACGCTGTTTACCCTGGTTATAATGAATACGCTGCCGTCTGAGCCATCGGAAAAGCGGAAATCAATCTGCTTTACCAGCTTTTGCATATCATTATAATAAAAACCGGAATTGGAATCCCTGCTTTCAAAACCATAAGCGGGAAGCCGGCTGAAAATTTTCTGTGTCGCAGTCTCATTGCCGGAATAATAAACCGTATTGTCCTTCCTCACCAGAATATAGGAAGACTTCTTGAAAGCATCCTCATTCACAGCCGCCAGAAAATCCTTATCCTCAAGCCTTGCAGGCTCCTCTTCGGCCGTTTCCTCCAGACTGTAAAAAATATCATCGGTTATTCCGCTGAAGGATGCGAGTGAATCGGACATGGTGCTGTAGTCCGTCGTCTCAAAACCGTATCTCAAATCGGAATTATGCACCATCACAGCGCCGATCGCCACAAAGGCAATCGCAGAAAGCACAAGGGGCAGCAGAATAACCGTTAAAAAGGTTATCACCAGCTTTGTCCTGAACTTCATTTCATATTTCACATCCTTCCCTGAGTATCCATTGTTATTCTACCATAAAAAGAAAACCTAATTATAAAAACGAAAAAATAAATTTCTAAAAAAATTATAAACATGTTGACAGAATTGAAAAGCTTTGCTATAGTAACAGTAACGATTATCGTTTTTAACAGAAAGGAGGCAGAAAATGACGCTGAAATACAGCCGTCAACGGGAAGCCATCAAAGATTTCCTGATGACAAGGAATGACCATCCGACGGCAGATGTAGTTTACAGCAATGTGAGAACAGAATTTCCCAACATCAGTCTTGGTACTGTTTACAGAAATCTTACGCTGTTGGCAGATCTTGGAGAAATAGCAAGATTACGCGTCGGCGACGGTGTGGATCATTTTGATGCAGACACCAGTCCTCATTATCATTTTGTCTGCAGCGACTGCGGAAGTGTAATTGATTTGGAAATGGATAGCATTGACAGCATCAATCAAACGGCCGCCAGAAATTTTGACGGACAGATAGCCGGCCATATCACTTATTTTTACGGCCTTTGTCCCCATTGTAAAGAGAAGAAGCTGAAAGCCCTTTCTTAAAAATCAGCCATCCGCAACTCCCGGTTTCCGGAGCAGTTGTAATAAAAAATATATTAAAATTAAAAGGAGAAAAAAATTATGAAATTCGTATGTCAGGTATGTGGTTATGTTTATGAAGGCGAAAAAGCACCGGAGAAATGCCCCGTTTGTGGAGCTCCCGCAGAGAAATTCACCGCACAGAGCGGAACCATGGAATGGGCTGCTGAGCACGTTGTAGGTGTTGCTCAGGGTGCAAGCGAAGATATCATGGAAGACCTGAGAGCTAACTTCGCAGGAGAATGCTCTGAAGTAGGTATGTACCTTGCAATGGCAAGAGTTGCCCACAGAGAAGGCTATCCTGAAATCGGCCTTTACTGGGAAAAAGCTGCTTATGAAGAAGCAGAGCATGCTGCAAAATTCGCAGAGCTGCTTGGCGAAGTAGTAACTGATTCCACAAAGAAGAACCTGGAAATGAGAGTAGAAGCAGAAAACGGCGCAACCGCTGGTAAATTCGACCTGGCTAAGCGCGCAAAGGCTGCCAACCTTGACGCTATCCATGATACTGTTCATGAAATGGCAAGAGACGAAGCTCGCCACGGCAAGGCATTCCAGGGCTTACTGGAGAGATACTTCGGCAAATAATATTGGGAACTCCTCCAAGAGATCTATATAAATTCACACAGAAGGCATCCCGGATTCCATTGGAATCCGGGATGTTTTTTCATAGGAAATCTCATAAATAAAAGAATCCAAGACTAAAATATCACTCAGGCCACCGTGCCCGCCGCCCTGGTGAATAAAATCACCAATAAAAAGAAAAAGGATTCCGGGACGGCATCAGTAGCGCTTCCTATACCGAACACGGCGCAATGAAATCTTGCTTACATTCACCACAAACAACCGGATTTCCTACACCCCTAAAAAATGGTGATATGGTATATCCTGTCACATTCCGCGTTGCTTGAGTTTTTTGTATTGTAAATGAAACGTATGAAAAAGCAAGCCTGAATTCATCAGGAGCAGGCAGCCCCGCTCTCTTCCATAACCTCCTTCAGGCGCCGGATATAATATTTGTAATCTTCCAATGTGGAATCCGGCGTCGCCTGATGATCGCAGCCCGGCACATAGCCGCCGCTGCGGATCACAGGGAGGATCCGCTCGAATTCCCTGTCTATTGCGTCCTTCCCCTGTTCAATCACAAGCTTGTTAAAGCCCCCGATAAATTTCAGCCTGGGATAAAGCTCCCTGACCTTAACAATATCCATTCCCGCATTCACATCCATGGGAAGGAAGCCGTCCACGCCCGCAGCAATAAACTGCGGAATCAGCCTGTTAAAATCACCATCCGTATCCACAAAAATATTTTTCACACCCTTTTCCTTCAGAAAAGGGAACAGCTGTCTGTAATAGTCCGCCACAAATTCCTCAAAGGTATCCGGCGAAATCATCGGCCCGTTGCAGCCACTCAAATCCTCCTCAAAAAGCATGACCTCCGGCTGGATAATATCAAATATTTTCCCATGCTTTTCCCGGAAGACCTCCACCGCAAACTGGTTCATATCATGGATTACCTCAGGCATGTCGTAGAAGGCATACATCTGCCCCTCGATTCCCAGCAGCGTACGGGGCAGCCAGAAGAAGCCCTGCGCCCTGAAGCGCAGTGAAAAATCGCCTCTTTTGTGGGCCTGCGCATATTTCCCATAAACCTTCCCGATATTTTCATCGGTACAATACAGCTCCAGATGCTCCCTTACCTTATCCTTCAGCGTATACCAGTCCTTTTCCTCCTCCACCGGCGCCTTCAGTTCCTCCACAAGATTGCTGTTTTTATGGTACTTTCTTATCCAGCCATCGGTATCCAGCCTGACGACATAAGTTAAGGTTTCCTCCAGGACCGTCGTATCAAAGCATGCAAAGGGGATACGGAAGGCCATGCGCTTCACTCCGTCAAACCCCAGGTATTTTTCATATTCATACACCGGCTCCGTCATTTCATCGCTCAGATATCTCTCCATATAGCTTCCCGCCTGCGGATACAGCCGGCTTGCCGCAAATTTTTCAGGCAGTCCCTGCTTACACCAGTTATTCACCGTCTTGTCCCATGGAAAAAAGGTTTCCAGTACCGCTCCCCTTTCCGTCCTTTTTTCAAAGCCCAGTGTCATTAAAAGTCTTTCCGATTCCGTCATTTCCACTACCCCCGCGCACTCCGGCGCACAATAAATTCAAGAGGGAAAGGGACGCGCCGCCCTCAGCCTTCCCACGTTTTGTCCATTGTAGCATGCGGAGGACAAAACCGCTTGTAAACAGCGGTGCTTTTTGTGTAAAATACGGACTTTTCTCTTGCTATGCCTTTCCCCGCCGTTTATAATCTGAGTATGAAAACACAGGAATATTTAATTCACAGCAGCTACATAACCGCCCGTACCTCCCTTCCGCTGTATACCGAAGAATACCGTTATACCGCGCATTTATCGGAAGCCGCGCATTCCCATGAATTTCTGGAAATAGGCATTATTCTGTCCGGGAGGATGATGCATAAAACGGAGAGGGGAAACAGGCTTCTTACGGAGGGATGTGTATATTTCATACCTGACGGACATTCCCATGCCCTGGAGCCTGATCCCGGGCTTATTGTACGCAATCTTTATCTTCTCCCCAAAATATTCCTGTCAGATGCCTCCGAGGAAAGCACCCCTGTCATGCTTCAGGATTTTCTTCTTTATTTTACCGATCCCGGCCTGCGCCAGACAGCCGAAATCCGGCTGCCCCAGGATCAGCTGACGGCTGTCAGGTCACTTTTGGAGGCCTGCGACGCGCCGCCCTGCTGTGATCTGCTTTCCGACGCCTTCCGCTATCACTGTCTTATGAACGTGCTGCTGCTTCTGTGCGACAGCTTCGGCCGGGCCTGCCCGGAATGTCTCGTACGCAGGGACGCCCGTATTTACCGCATTCTACGGCTCATCCGGGAAAATCTTTCCCTTTCCACAGGGGATCTGCTGCGCACCATCTCCGCAGAGCTTTTCTTAAACCCGCAGTACATCAACCGGCTCATAAAAAAAGAGCTGCACACAACTCTCTCCGCCCTGATATTGGATACCAGGATTGAAAAGAGCTGTGAGCTGCTCCTTAAGGGTCATACGATAACGGAAACCGCCGCCGCTCTGGCCTTCTACGATCACTCCCATTTTCATAAGGCTTTCGTCCGCAGGCTGGGAATGACGCCGTCGGAGTACCAGAAGAAAAACTTTACAGGCCTTTGAAATATCTTCCGTAGGCATCAGCCGCCATGATTGCCGCATAAACCTTTTCCGGAGTCACTTCAAAGGGCATATTATGAAGCGTATCTGTTTCCGCGCAGGCCGCTTCCGCCACTGCCATGATTTTTTCCTTCGTCACTTCTTCAATTCCCAGCTCCTTCAGGGTTACCGGAAGGCCTACCTCGATGCAGAAGCCGATAATATCCTCCAGCTCATCCGCAGATACATCCTCCAGCACCAGCTGGGTAATTGTTCCGAAGGCTACCTTTTCACCATGATACATATGGTGGCATTCCTCCAGAACCGTAAAGCCGTTATGTATGGCATGCGCTCCTGCCAGTCCGCCGCTTTCAAAGCCGATTCCGGAAAGCAGGGTATTGGCCTCGATTACCTTTTCCACTGCAGCCGTGCAGGCGCCTGCCTCCAGGGCCACCTTGGCCTTAACCCCTTCCTCCATCAGCGTATCAAAGCACAGCTTTGCCAGCGCATGGGCTGCCAGGGTTCCGCGTCCACCCGCGCAGGTAAGCGCATCCTTCGCCTGTACGGCACGCGCCTCAAAATAAGTGGCAAGAGCGTCGCCCATACCGGCAACGGTCAGTCTTGCCGGAGATTTCGCGATAACCTCCGTATCCATCAGAACCATATTAGGATTGGCCGGAAGGAACAGATACTCCTCAAAAACGCCGTTTTCCGTATAGATAACGGAAAGCGCGCTGCAGGGCGCATCCGTGGAAGCGATAGTCGGGCAGATGATAACCGGCGTATGCCTGTAATAGGCCACTGCCTTGGAGGTATCCAGAATCTTTCCTCCGCCGATGCCGATGACCAAATCGCAGCCTTCCTTTTCCATCACTTCGATCAAACGGTTGATTTCCGTTTTACAGCATTCGCCGTTAAAATAATCGAATACCGTGCTACAGCCTGTGCCGGAGAAGCTTTCCTCCACCATGCTGCCGATTCTTTTATAGCCTGATGCACTGATAAGGATCAGCGCCTTCTTTCCATACCCCTCCGCATATTTTCCCAGCCTGGAGAGTTCACCCGCTCCCTGAACATATTTGCTGGGGCTGTTTAAAATGTTTGCCATAATACTTACCTCCTGTTCGTTCTCTGTCATTTTCTGTCTGATGCAGCCGGTCCGGTAATGAATAGCCGCAGTTTGTTATAAAATTAACATGATACATGCTCATTGTATAATTGCAGACGCAGGAAGTCAATTCCTATTTCTAACATAAAAAAAGTTATTATTTTTTTCAATTAGATAATATACGGTATCTCATTTTTAAATCCGATTTCCACTTTGGAAAGATACCACGATTTTCCTTTGTCGTTATTTCCCTGGTAAAACAGATAAACTCTGTCGTCATCATCAACAAAAACATACGGATGCCCCGATTCACATTCATTCCAGCTTCCCGGCCCTCCGTTTTCCAGAAAAGGTCTGTCGGACATTCTTTCAAAGTGTATACCGTCGCTGCTTACCGCGACGCCGATCTGCTGCGGGCAGTTATTATATGCACCGGCATAAAACAGGTATACCTTGCCATACCGGACCATAGCCGCGGCGGCTTCAATACACTCCTGCTCCCAATCCAGTTCCGGCCGCAATATGCTCTCCTCACAGCATTGCTTCCAACTTTCTCTGCGGAATTCACCATCCAGAGGACAGCAGCTTACGCCCTGCATCTGTATTTTTCCCTCTGGATCCCTCGTGGCAAAATACAGGAACAGCTTATTTTGAAAAATAATCACATCCGCATCAATCGCTCTTCCATTGTTCCAGTCTCCATACGCACGTACAATCGGATTTGTTTCATTTCTGGTAAAATGGACTCCATCTTCCGACCATGCATGGCAGATGGCATCCTTCTCAAAGCTTCCGTAGGTCTGATAAAACAAATGTATCTTTCCTTCAAAAATAAGAGCTCCAGGTGCGCAGATACCATTCGCTTCCAGTTCTCCTTCTATATCCATGTCCTGAAGCTTTTCCCAATTTTCCAGATCAGTGCTTCGGGCAATTCCAATCCCCCATACGGCTTTTTCCTCACCCTGGGAGTCACAACTGATTCTGCAGTTGGAATAATACATATAATAATACTTTCCGAATCTGACAACCGCCGGATCCTTCGCCAGCCTTGTCTGATTGGAGTCGTCTGTAAACATCATCATTTTTTTCTCCTTATCCGCACCCGCTTGGAGGAAAAGTGAAAGGGGGCGCACTGGTACGTCCCCTTTTCGTTTCATGCCTCCTAGTTGTCTGCATGTTCCTGTGCGTAAATTTCGTTTGCTTCCTGTGTCAGCTGTTCACCGCCGTTGTCATACCACTGCTTCACCATTTCATCAAAATAATCCAGAGGCTTCTCTCCCGTTATAATCGATGTATATCCGGTGTTCAGAATCTTATCCAGCTCCGCCCCGTATTTTGCCTTGGATTCCGGAGTCTTGAAGATAACACTTACATAACCGTCATTTTTGTCCTTAAATTCTTCATCAGCCCATGCAAACTGCTGTGCATAAGCAACCTCCTGATATTCCAGGTTGCCGCCTTCTTCAATGAAAGCAAAGGTATTTGCTGCTCCCTTTGCACTTAAAAAAGGATTAAGGGAATCCGCTTCTGCAGCCTCTCCGATTGCAGTATAAGCCTTCTTTCCCATAAAATCAACGATATCCGAATACTTTCCAAGTGTCCCGCGGTTCACTTCCACTGATCTCTCTACACTGCCACAGTTCATATCATCGATGATTTCCAGTAAGCGTCCGAATCTATCCTCATCCTGAACCAGATTTACAGAAAATACGGTACGAAGCTTTCTGAAATCAGCTTTATCCGTCCCTTTATGTCCATCAGGCCCCTCCGGTGCATAGCCCATGGCATAGGTTCCCGTGTTGCCTGAGTTCTTCCATTGTGCAGCCATTTCACCAATAGCAGATCCGTTTTCCTCCCCGCTCATATCGGGAAGCCAATGGTAAAAGTTACCCATGTTGGTATAACCGATTTGATTGTTCAGGAATTTATGGGTAATAGCCCAATAGCCGCCTTCATTTTCACCAGTTACAAATTCCGGATCCAGCACACCATCCACATACCATTTATGCAGAACTTCAAGAGCCTGTTTCATTTCCGGCTTCACATCTCCGTAAACCACTTTTCCATCATCGCCCAGAAGCCATTTCCCGCGATAACTGCCGAACGCACCATAAATAGTACGGATACCTGTTTCAGACAGCCCATAGGTATCATTTTTTCCATTTCCATCCGGATCTTCTTTAGTGAACTTATAAAAGGCCTCTTCAAATTCCTCAAGAGTCCTGGGAATTTCTGTGATTCCCACATTTTCAAGCCAGTCGGTTCTCCATACAACAGGGGTTACAATAGTATCATATTTCCGGAAACAGGGAATGCTGTACATCAGTTCTCCGTCAAATTTGGCAATCTGCCATGCGGAAGGGTCTGTTTCGTCAATATACCTGGACAGATTAGGTGCATGCTCACGGAAAAATTCCTCTGTCCATCCACCGATAATCCCATCCTTATAATATTTGTTCTGATCTACCATTTGTATTACGTCCGGAATATCTCCGGATGCAATCATCAGGTTAATGCTGTCACCTGCATTTGCAGTTTCCACATAAACCAGATCAAAATCCGCATTATACTCCTCTTTCCAGCGCTCCGCCATTTCCGGCTTATCATCCCACGGTCCGAAATTGTGCATCACCATGCGATAGGAATAGTGAGGGGCCTCCTTCTTCTCCGCTGTCTGGGTTTCCACTGCCTCTGCAGCACCGGTTTCCACTGCTTTGCTCTCAACATCTGTGGGTGTGCTTCCTGCATTTCCTGTTTCCGCCTGATTACCGCAGCCGGCCAGAAGCCCCGCTCCCAATACTGCTGTCAAAAATAAACAGCCTGCTTTTTTCCATTTCATAATTTTACCTCTCCTTTTTATAATTTTCCGGCTTTCCGGATTACTACCCCTTCAGGGAACCTATAATAACGCCTTTTACAAAATACTTCTGCACAAAGGGATACACGCACATAATGGGAAGCATACATACGAAGGTAGTTGCCGCCTTCAGTGTATCCGGCGTAACATGATTGGTATCCGTACTGTTCATATCCATCATCTGCTGCGTTCCTTCCATCAGGATTCTTCTCAGAACCACCTGCAGAGGAAGCTTATTCGCATCTCTTATGTAAATAGTTGCATCAAACCAGGCATTCCAGTGTCCTACCATCACCCACAGGGCCACCGTAGCCAGCACCGCCTTGGAAATCGGGAGGACAATGCTAAAGAAAATCCGGATGCTTCCCGCACCGTCTATCATTGCCGATTCCTCCAATCCCTCCGGCACGGACATAAAGAAATTTCTCATAATTATCAGGTTGTAAGAACTTATCAGCCCTGGCAGTATCAGTACCAGACGGTTATCAATCAGATGAAGGTTAACCATCCAGAGATAACTGGGTATCATACCGCCTGAAAAAAACATGGGGATCAGGACAACAGTAGTCCAAAAATTCCTGTTGGGCAGCTTTTTTTTGGAAAGCACATAGGCGCCCATCGCTGTCAGCGTAACGCTCAGCGCCGTACCTGCAATTGTTCTAATCAGCGTTTCCCTGTAGCCAGTCCAAATATATTTATTAGCGAGCACATACTTATAATTAAAAGCGGAAAATTTCTTTGGCCACATCTGGAGGGCATCCACAACTCCTGAATCCGGAGAGCTTACGGACTGTACAAACAGATTCCAGAACGGGAACAGAATCGTTAAGGAAAACAACGCCAGGAAAAGATAGTTAATCCAGTCAAACGCCCTGTCCCCTGCACTCCGCTTTATTTTTTTACTGCTGTTCATCTTCCTTTCACCCCCTACCATAAGGAATTATCGCCCAGCTTCTGGGCTATTTTATTCGTAAACAGTACAAATCCCAAACCAATCACATTTTTAAACAGGTTGACCGCAGTGGAGTAACTGTACTGCATTCCTTCCAAACCTCTTCGATATACATAGGTGTCAATGATATCTCCCACCTCATAGACAGCCTCATTATACAGGTTCATAATCTGATCGAAGCCGGCATTCAGAATACCGCCCGTGTTCAGAATCAATGTAATAGTTATTGTCGGCGCCAGGCATGGGAGCGTTATATAAAGAATTCTTTTGAATCTACCCGCGCCGTCCAGCATGGCCGCTTCATACAACTGCGGATCGATTCCTGAAATTGCCGCAAGATAGATAACGGTTCCCCATCCGATGCTCTGCCAGATTCCTGTTAAAATAATTGTAAATACAAACCATTTCGGATCCCCCAGAAAATAAATGGGGTCAATTCCCAATTTTCCAAGCAGAGCGTTAACCGCTCCTGTAGACGGACTCAGCAGCTGCTGGAACACGCCGGCCAGGATAACCCACGACAGAAAATGCGGAAGATAACTGAAAGTCTGTACTACCTTCTTATATCTGGCATGGCGCACCTCATTGAGCAAAATGGCAAGAAGAATGGGCGCCGGAAAACCGAATACCAGTCTGAGAATACTGATCCACAAAGTGTTTCCCAGGATTTCATAAAAACTCGGCGTTGTGAACAGTTCTCTGAAATTCTCCAACCCCACCCAGGGACTTCCCCAGATTCCCTGCATCAGCTTGTAATCCTTAAAGGCTATCACAATACCGCCCATTGGTATGTAGCAGAAAATGATATAAAACAAAAGCACCGGAATAAATAGAAGAAACAGTTCTTTATTTTTCCTGTACTGCAGAAGCAGTTCTCTGAAATTTCCTTTCTCCTTCTTTTTCGTAAACACGCACTTCCCCTCCTTTTAAACGTTTTTCTTTTTCATTGGTATATTATTTTTATAAACAGGCATATTTCTGGATTTTACTGGTCTGATGTCTTATTTTATACTCTCGGTACAGTTAAACGTTTTTCTTAGTTAGAGGTTATCACACCCTATTGAATATGTCAATTGCCAAGTCTGATTCTTTATTTTTTTGTGATTTATGCACGATTTTTATCTCTCACAATGCCCTTACGCTTCTTTTTTTTGTTTAAAAACTCTAATTCCTTTTCTTAGCTTGTGGTAAACGTTTAATTATGATAGAATAAAGAAGAACTGAAAATAAATAAAACTGTTCCGTATAACGCATCAACTTTCAGAGGAGGATAATTATGGTTACCATACATGATGTAGCCAGGTTAGCCGGTGTTTCCATAGCAACCGTTTCCCATGTACTTAATAAAACAAAAAATGTTTCACCGGCTACGGAGGCCAGGGTGACTGCCGCTCTTGCCGAACTGCACTATGTCCCCAACATCGCAGCCAAGAATCTGAAGACAAACAGCTATAAATCCATAGGTGTTATTGCCGAAGAGGTTGCCGCCTTCAGCACGCCTCCCATTATTGACGCTATCTGCGGCTTTCTGGATCAGAAGGGATTCACGGTAAACCTATGCAATCTGAGGACCTACAGCCACGAAGATTATGATACCCAGCTATTGGAATCCAGCCTGCACATACTGGAAGCCTCCAGGGCCTGCGGTGTCATATACATAGGCGCCAATTCCCAAAATGTGGCCCATATCCGTTCCCTGATTAAGCTCCCGGTCGTCTTTGCCTACAGCTCCGCCCTCAGGACCGATTATAGTGTGGATTATGATAATTTTGAGGCTGCAAGACAGGCCGCCATGCATCTGATTTCCAAGGGGCACACACGTATGGGAATCATCACGGGTAATCTGGGACAGGAATTTGTCCACCAGCGTATTATGGGCTTCCAGTCCGCCATGGTAGATGCGGAACTGGTGCTTCCACCTCATTTTATACTTTCCGGTGACTGGAACTATGACCTTGCCTTTGAACAGACCTGTAAACTTCTCTCTTACCCAGATCCTCCTACCGCCATTTTTGCCATGAACGATCCTATGGCCTGCGGCGTTATCGCCGCCGGACGCAAATGCGGCAGACAGGTGCCCGAGCAGCTTTCAGTCATTGGCTTTGATGACAGAACCTGCTCCGCTTACAGCACCCCCGCTATCACCACCCTGCGGATTCCGTTTTATGACATAGGAAAACTTGCTGCCACAATTCTGTTGGATTTGCTGGACGGAAAGGAAGTGGAACACACCAGCCTGCTTCCCTGCGAACTGATCCTGAGAGATTCCGTATACCCCCTCTCCGACAAACGGTAATACTAAAAACAGCTTCCCGGACATTTTGAAGGAGCTGCTAAAAACGAACGCCCGCTGCGGGCAAGGAGGATTTTATGACAAGACGTCAAGCTGTTATTGAAGCACTGGAGCACCGGGAGCATGAAACAATACCTTTTCACATGGACTTCACAAAACAGGCATTGGATCAGCTGATCGCTTACACCAAAGATGAGGAAATCGAGGAGAAAATTGGCAGCTGCATCAATATCATCCAGTATTGGGGATGGCCCACACAGCTGCCTGGAAAACCCGGTTTTTTTCAGGATGAATTCGGTGTTATCTGGAACCGCAACGGCGCGGACAAGGACATTGGCATTGTGGAAAAGCCGCAGATAAAAGACCTGGAGGACTATCATTACGAATTTCCCGTATTTGATGAAAAAAGGCTTCGCCAGGAGTATGAAGCGCTTGTAGCCAAAAACGGAGACCGTTTTACGGTGGCAGGGTTCGGCTTCTGTATGTTTGAGCGGGCCTGGAGTCTGATGGGGATGGAGAATGTTCTGATGAGTATGCTAATTTGCCCGGACGAACTGGACGAATTATTTGACCGCATCTGTGATTACTATCTTCCGATGATCGATTTGGCTCTGGAATACGATGTTGACGCTGTCTATTTCGGTGATGACTGGGGACAGCAAAGAGGGCTTATTATGGGGCCAAATCACTGGCGCCATTTTCTGAAGCCGCGGATGGCCAGACTTTATCAGCGGGTGAAAGCCGGGGGGAAGTATGTCATTCAGCATTCCTGCGGAGACTGCCACGAAATATTTCCGGACCTGATCGAAATCGGCCTGGACTGCTATCAAACCTTTCAGCCGGAAATCTATGATATCGCGGAAATGAAAAAACTTTACGGCAAGGATCTGACCTTCTGGGGCGGGATATCCACCCAGCAGTGTCTGCCTTATGCTACCCCCGAAGGTGTCCGTGACGAAATTATAAGGGTTTCCCGGATTCTTCGCGAAGGCGGCGGCTATATCCTGGCCCCGACACACGCGCTGTCCTTTGATGTACCCCCGGAAAATATATTGAAAATGGCAGAAGTATTTCAACATCAGGAAAAATACTTGTCCTTCTGAAAAAAGCTTTTTATTGATCACTCCCACATTTCTCTGCCCGAAAGGAGAGCTTTCATATGGATTATCAGAATCCTGTCCTGCCTGGTTTTTATCCGGATCCCAGTGTCTGCCGCGTGGGCAAAGATTATTACCTGGTTACCAGCTCCGCAGAATATTTTCCGGGAATCCCAGTGTTTCACAGCCTGGATTTAATTCATTGGGAACAGATTGGTCATTGCCTTACACGAGCCTCCCAGATTCCCCTGACTAATGTTCCTCCCTCCGGAGGGATTTGGGCTCCCACCATCCGTTATCATGAAGGCATATTTTATGTTGCCAGCACAAACGTAACCGGCCATGGGAACTTTTACGTGACTGCCACGGATCCGGCCGGAGAATGGTCCGAACCCATCTGGGTGGATATGGGAGGAATTGATCCCTCACTGACCTTTGACAAAGGCCATGTATATCTTACAACAAACCTGGGTGCATCGGATGGCCGGTCCGGCATATCGCAGGCGGAAATCAACCCGGAAACAGGAAAGCTTATCAGCGAAATCCGGTTTTTATGGACAGGCACAGGGGGGCGGGCGGCTGAGGCCCCGCATCTGTATGCCATCGGCGGGTGGTACTATCTCATGATAGCGGAGGGCGGCACCCAGTTTACCCATATGGAAACCATCGCCCGAAGCAAATCCCCCTGGGGCCCCTTTGAATCCTGTCCCCACAATCCCATCCTTACCAATATCCATGTGCAGACCCCCGGCGTCCATTGCATAGGACATGGGGATTTGGTGGAGGATGCCAATGGTAACTGGTGGATGGTTCACCTGGGAATACGCCTGGCTCGCAGATATATGAGCCATATCGGCCGTGAGACCTTTCTTTCAGCCGTCAGCTGGAACGACGATGGCTGGCCAGTTGTAAACGGAAACAAATGCGTAAGCCTGGATTCCTGCGGACATGACTTGGTGCAGTTTCCTGTACCGCATGAAATTTCCCTGGATCATTTTGATGGAGAAAGCCTTGCGTATTGTTGGAATTATCTGCGCAATCCACACAGGGAATGCTATCGCCTGGCTCAAAGAAAAAGCTGCCTTACACTATACGGTAATTCATTTGATATAAGCGATTTGGAGTCCCCGGCCCTGCTTGTGCGGCGGCAGCGGTATTTCTGTTGCCGGATCCGCGCCAAAATGGATTTCTGTCCACAAAAGGAAAACCAAGAAGCCGGTATTCTCATACTGGCAACCAACCTCTTCTACTATAAGCTTTCCAAAAGGCTGATGAATGGACAAAGCTTCATCTGCGTTGAGAAAAGAGCGGACGATTTCTGCCAAATTGCTGCCTGTGTCCCGGCTCCCGCCGGTGAAGTAACTTTGCACATTGAAGCGACGCGCAGCCATTATCATTTTTATTACTCAGGAGATCATAAGCCCATTTATCTCGCATCGGCTTCCACCAGATTTCTGGCCTGTGAAGTAATTGGCCGCAGTTTTACCGGTGTATATGTGGGAATGTTCGCTACAGGAAAAGGACAGCCCTGCGTGCCTCCGGCATATTTTGACTATTTTTCCCTTGAGGAGACTAAAGAAGCGCCGGACGCAAAGCTTGAATAAAAAAACCTGTCTGGTTATTTATAACCAGGACAGGCTTTTTTGATGATATATGCTTCTCTAATATATGTGTTAACCTATTTAAAATCTTACTATCGCCTATACCAGGGATTTATTCAGATAAGCCTCCTGCTCCGCAGTCAGCGTATCGATTTCCTTGCCCATAAAACGCAGCTTTCTCGCTGCAACATCCTCATCAATTTCCACCGGCACATCGATGAGCATCTCTGTCATTTCACGGCCATGCTCCACCAGATATTTCGCGGAAAGCGCCTGAATGGCAAAGCTCATATCCATGATTTCCGCCGGATGTCCGTCTCCTGCCGCCAGGTTAACAAGACGGCCCTCAGCCAGAACGAAAATCCACTGGCCGGTAGGCAGCTTATATCCCATGATATTTTTACGCATTTCCTTTGTTTCCACAGCGATTTTACGAAGGCCCGCCATGTCGATTTCGCAGTCAAAATGTCCGGCATTGCACAGAATAGCGCCTTCCTTCATCACAGCAAAATCCTCTTCATCAATTACCTTGTCACAGCCCGTTACCGTCACAAAGAAATCGCCGATTTTAGCAGCTTCCTTCATGGGCATTACCTCAAAGCCGTCCATTACCGCTTCGATAGCCCTCACCGGATTGATTTCCGTTACAATCACCTTGGCGCCCAGGCCCTTTGCCCTCATGGCAACACCCTTGCCGCACCAGCCATAACCGGCTACCACAACATTCTTTCCGGCTACAATCAGGTTGGTGGTACGCATCACGCCATCCCATACGGACTGGCCCGTACCATACCTGTTATCAAAAAAGTGCTTGCACTGCGCATTGTTGACACGGATCATAGGGAACTTCAAGTCCCCGGCCCTGTTCATGGCCTCCAGGCGGATAATGCCTGTGGTGGTTTCTTCGCAGCCGCCCAGGATATTGGGGATCAGCTCCTGCATTTCCGTATGAACCATATGCACCAGATCCCCGCCGTCATCAATGATGATATTGGGACCTGCGGACAGTACTGCACGGATATGTGCATTGTATTCTTCTTCCGTTGCTCCATACCAGGCATGAACCTCCAGCCCGGCCTTAACCAGCGCCGCCGCCACATCATCCTGTGTGGAAAGAGGATTTGATCCGGTTACATACATTTCAGCGCCGCCTGCCGCCAGCACCTTACACAAATACGCGGTTTTCGCCTCAAGATGAACGGAAAGGGTCACTTTTTTCCCGGCAAATGGTTTGCTCTGGCTGAATTCCTCTTCCAGCATCCGAAGCAGATCACAGTTTCTTCTGACCCATTCGATCTTCTGCTCGCCGGATTCGGCCAGGTTAATGTCTCTGATTTCGCTACTCATATTAGTTCCTCCTAAAATTTGCAGTTTCCGTCCCCGCCCAGGGAACGGCATACATTACATTCACCAGCCGAATTTTTATTATAGTGATGGTCGTCTGTCCTGTCATCACTGGAGTATTCCGTTCTTATGGTAGCAAAGATACTGTGAAAATGCAAGACCGTGCCCTGGTTTTTCCTCCTGATTTGTCCTATATTATTACGGTTTACGCTGCACTTATGGCCGGGACCTGTTTGTCCCGGATTTTGTTTTGTTATGTCACGGATTTTATCCCTCTTTTTACGCCGTCACCTCCGTTTTCCGCCCGCCTCCCATTCCTCACGCAGCATACGGTATTCCACCCGATCCCTTATTTTCCCATGCATCCAGACTTTTTTCTTCATATCCGCTTCCTTTATCAGTCCGCACTTTTTCATCACCTTTTCGGAACCTTTATTTTCCGGGTCACAGCCGGTCGTCAGCCGGAATACCCCATTCTCCTCAAATGCGAAACGCAGCACCTCCGCAAACGCCTCTGACATATATCCCCTGCCCCAGAACCTTTTCCTGCTGAAATACCCGGCGTGAACCAGCTTTCCCACCGGTGTCTCCTCCGTAACCGTATAGCCGATCTCCCCTATCAGCTCTCCCGTTCCCTTCTCCTCCATTCGCAGGAAATACTCCCTCCTGGGCTGTGCCGTCACCGCCCTGACCGAGGTTTCCAAATCCCGCCGGGATTCTTCCAGGCTGTGAGTCATAATGTCCGGCAGATAATACATCACCTCCGGATCAGACAGTATTTCATGATGGCTTTCCAGATCCTCCAGCCTGTGATCCCTGAGAATCATACGCGCGGTTTCCAGCCGGATCGCTCCCGGCACCGCATTCTGTGTCTCCTTTATAAAATCAGTCATATCTCATCCCTTCCCGGTTATTCTCAAATACTTTTTCTCAGCTTTTTCAAAGTATATTTCAGAAACCACCATTCTCCTTCCCGCCGTTCTCAGGCAGCTTCCTCGCAAAAACAGTATCCATACAATGCTTATGCCCAATTCCGCCGCTGCGGCAGTCAAAAACTGTCTCCCTGCATTCCTCAAGCAGCCAGTCCCTGTAATAGGTAAAAAGCTCTCCGGACACCCAGTTTTCCCCGCCGTCCGAATCAGGCGGCACGGGAATAAACGGTTTTTCCACGAACACATTAATTGCATGCATGCCGCCAGGCGCAGTATGAGCAATATAATTCTCCATGATTTCCCTGCGCAGCTCGGGCAGGATATGATGGAAAACTCCGGAGCTGTATATTACGTCAAACTCCTCATCCAGCCGGTAATCATGCAGATCTGCCCTGAAAAAGTTAACCTCCACCTGATGGATATCCGCCAGCCGCTTCGCCTTCTCAATTCCGGACTCCGTCACATCAAATGCCGTTACCTGATATCCGTTTCTTGCAAAAAAGACTGCGTCTTTCCCTTCCCCGCAGCCCACCTCAAGCAGCCGCAGCGGCCTGGTGGGATAGCATCTGCGCAAAAGCTCCAGACACATTTCTCCGGGCATAGTTCCCCAATAATATTCCTCAATTTTATAACGCTCTTCATAAGGCGTTACCGCTTTCTTTTTCGGGATATATCCCATCAGCGTGTCGATATCCGTCTCCAAAAGCCCTGCCAGTGCGGGAAGAAGAGATATGTCGGGCAGCGACTGGGCATTTTCCCACTTGGAAACAGCCTGGGAAGAGATGCTCAGCCTCTTCGCCAGCTCCTCCTGGGTATATCCCCTGGATTTCCTGAATCTTGCAATATTTTCTGCCAGCCGTAGTTCCATCCTGCTCCAATCCGTATGCTGAAAGAGCATACAATTTTTATTAACTGCCATTTTTACAGCCCTATTGTAACACGAACCGGATCCCTGGAAAATAACGGGACATTAGAAAAACCGGCAGAAATCAACTGCCGGTTGTAAAATCTCCTACCATTGATAGGACTGTGTTCTTTTCAAAGAAATCAGGTCCTTCATTATTTCCTCCGGGACCTCCCTGTCAATACAGTCAAGCCCCTGCCTCAGCTGCGCCTCGCTGCCAAAACCCGCAATGGGGATGGATGGAAACCCTGCCATTTTCACATAGCTGAAAAGGAAATCCGTCACCTGGTAACCCTCGCTCACATACAGCTTCAGCTTCCGCAGGATAGCTTCATTGGCATCCCCGTGATACCGCTCCTTCTGCTGTGCGGACACCGGCTTTCCCGCCATACGTTTGGAAAAATATCCTCCCGCCATACACATATAAGCCATAAAAGACAGCTGCGTTTCCTTTTCGTACCGGTAATACTCCCCGTCAAGAATGGTAAGCTGCGGCTTCACAAGCGTTTCCGGAACCACATCCGCCAGAACAAACATCATCTGATTACATGCAAACCCTCTCAGGCCGTGCTCCTTTGCATACCTGTCGGCCTCCTTCAGACGTTCCAGGCTCCAGTTGGAACATCCATAATAACGCAGATTTCCTCTGCGGACCTCATCCTCCAGCGCCTCCAGCAGTTCCCCTGCCGGCACCTGCGGATTATCCCTATGCAGAAAATACAGATCAATATAATCCGTTTTCAGACAGCGAAGGCTCTCCTCCACATCCTCACGCAGACTATGTACATCCACTCTGGAACATTCCATATCATTAATTGGAGGATGGCAGCCCTTAGTGGAAAGAATCACCTTATCCCTCTTACCAGCCAGCCACTCCCCGATCACTTTCTCGCTGCAGCCCTTTTCCTCACAGGCCCAATCCCCGTAAACATGAGCAGTATCAATAAAATTACCGCCGCCGTCCAGGAAAACATCCATCTGCCGGAAGGCCTCCTCCCGGCTCCTCTTCGTCCCGAAATCCGCAGTTCCCAGGCACAGCTGTGATACCTGAAGCTCCGTATTCGTCAGACCGACTTTCTCCATTTCCTGTCCCTTCCTTTCCCCATACCCTTCTGTAAATGTAATGATGATAGTTTATTCTAACATTGTATTGTGGAAAGAGGAAGGGGGATTTTCTATACTTCTGAGTTCTTTATGATTTCAAGAATTTTCTCTCTGCTTTTTACACCAGTTTCCTGTGCCCACTCTTCATAAGCCTTAAGCAGTTCTTTTTTTATTTCCGGATGTTCTCCTGAAATATCATGCAGCTCCGTTCTGTCCAGCTCCATATCATATAACGCAAAATCCTCAGGATAACAACGGACCAGCTTATACCTCCCCAGCCGAACTCCGCAGTTACCCTCATGTTCCCAGAAAATCGGACGTTTTCTTTCCCACTTTTCCCGTACACTGGAGAGGAAACTTTCCCCTGCAACCGGATGAATCGGGGTTCCTTTCCGTTCCCTTGGATACTCAGCTTCTGCAAGCTCAAGAATCGTGGGCATAATGTCTATAAAATGAATTGGAGTTTCCTCTACCCTTCCGGGATTCTTAATATTATCCCCCCAGGAAACCACACAGGGAGCAGAAATACCGCCTTCATGTATCCAATGCTTGAAAAGCCGGAACGGTGTATTACTGGCGTTAGCCCAAGGAAGCCCGTAGCTCATATAGGTATCCTCTTTTCCGGGACGTCTCTTTGATAAATTACCAATCTCAACTTTTTCCCCATTAAGTGTCCTCTCAGAAGCAAAATTACAGATCCACCCATCCTCCGGAAGCTCTTCCGCACATGCCCCGTTATCAGATGTAAATAAGATAAAAGTATCCTTTACTAATTCCAACTGGGTAAGCTTTTCCCTGATTTTTCCTATTGCTCTGTCCATTTCTTCTATTTGCGCCGCATAAACGGCCATCTTAATATCCTCCCAGTCCTTATCCTCAATTTCATCCCAATCAGGAGAACCGGTGTCCCGGGGAGACATATCCCAGATATCCTTTACAATTCCCATCTCTAACTGCTTTTGATATCTTCGTTTTCTTATTTCGTCCCATCCGGCAAGATAAGTGCCCTCATAGGCTGCAATATCTTCTTCTCTCGCATGCAGAGGCCAGTGTGGCGCATTAAATGATACATAAAGGAAAAAAGGAGCATCATCTCCGGAGAACCTTTCAAGAGCTTCACATGCTTTCTCTCCTATTTTTTCCGTATAATAAAAATTATCCTCAGGCCGGATATTAATCCATTCCCCATTTTCCATTAATGTGACCGGGTTGTAATAATTTCCCGCGCCCTCCAATGTACCATAAAAATAATCAAAGCCTCTTTGCATTGGTGTGGGATATCCCTTTTTTCCTGCCCTTTCCAATGCTTCTCTTGTTTTCTGGTAACCTCCCCCCACATGCCATTTCCCAATCATTCCGGTCTGATAGCCCGCGCTTTTTACGCCTTCGGCAAGAGTAATACATGAATCATTCAAATAACCCTGATATTCTTTAATTCCCAGATTTTCCATCATCAGGCCAACTCCGGCCTGATGAGGGTATAATCCGGTTAGCAGCGATGCTCTGCTCGGGCAGCATCTTGCATTGTTATACATATGATTGTATCTGATTCCCTGAGCCGCCATAGCATCCAGACAGGGGGTTCGTATTTCCGAGCCAAAACAGCCTATATCAGAAAATCCCATATCATCAGCCAGCACAATAATTATATTTGGTTTTTTTCCCATTTTACGCTATACTCCCATTATTATTGCTGTGAATCAATTTCTGCCCTGGCAGCTTCTGCCGCATCCTTCAGTGCCTGTTCCGGTTCTTTGACCCCGTTCATAATCTCCTCATATGCCTGCACTTCATATTTTGTCAATACAGAAACCCATCCGCTTACAGGTCTTCCGGTTCCCTTTTCCACGCTTGCCATAACCACCTTATTCAATTCCGGATTTTCCTGAATATATTTATCTGACAGAGATACTCTCACCGGAATATTTCCAAATTTCTCATACCTGTTCCACATTTCATCTGAATTATAAAAATATTTAGCAAATTTCCAGGCTGCTTCTTTATTTTTACAGGTTTCGCTCACTGCCATTACACGATATCCAGTAAATGCAGCCTCCTCTCCTCCATTTAGATAAGGAAAGAAACCCAGCTTATCTTTCATTGAAGGATCTTCCTCCAATATTTTTTTTGCGGAATCCAAATAAACTATTCCTATTGCACTTTTACCGGATAATACCGGATCATCTGTCCCGCGCTGATATGTAATCGTAAGCTTTTCATCTATAAATTTCTTAAGAAATTCCATCGCTTTTATGGCACTTGGCTGATCAATACATATTTCTCCTTTTTCGGAATCGATAATTTTATTTCCTGCCTGTCTCATAAAAACTTCCATTAAAGTAACATTCGGATCCGATATGGGAACGTCAAAACCGCCTCTTTCTACATTTCCGCTGTCATCCATAACCACCAGTTTCTTCGCATAATCGTAAAGCTCCTCCCATGTTTCAGGCGGCGAATTCGGATCCAGTCCGGCCTCTTTGAAGTAATCTTTCCGGTACATAACTACCTCAGGAACAGGAAAACCTCCAATTCCATAGCTTATTCCCTGATATTTTCCAATATCAATACTGGCGTCAAATATATCCTCCTTATCCTCCCAGCCTTCAATATATTCTGACAAATCCATAAAATCTCCCAGCGCTGCCCTTTGTCCAAAGGTATTCAACGGACAAAGAATTACATCAGGATAGGTATTGCTCAACATTGCAGCATTCAGCTTTGTCTCCATATCCTGCCAGTCCCCTCCTTGCAGAAGTTCCACTGTAATTCCCGGATTCTTGCTTTCAAAATTAGAAATAAGCTGTTCATAGTATTCAAGGTGCTGCTCATCGCCTGCCGCTTCATTCGTAAGAAATGTCAGATGAACCTGTTCCTGATTCTCCTCCTGTCTCCCCTGTCCGGAGACTTCTTCCGTTTTATTATCCGTACTGTTTCCACATCCCGTGAGCATGGACATTAATATACAGCCTGTTAATAATAGTGCAATTCCCTTTTTCATTTGATTTCCTCCATTAATCCTTCAAACCAGTTGTTGCAATTCCCTCAATAAAATATTTCTGAAGGAACAAAAAAAGTATAATAATTGGTAATATAATTACGGCAGTTGCCGCCATCGTATACTGCCATTCATTTCCGGATTCACTTCTGAACCTGGAAAGCGCCAGCTGCACTGTATAAAACTTGTCTTTTTGTGTCATCAGAAGCGGCCATATATAGTCATTCCAGGTTGCGGTCGCTCTTAATACCACCATAGTTGCAATTGCAGGCTTTGATAACGGCATATATATTCTTACATAAGTACCGAATCTGGATAATCCGTCAATTCTGGACGCATCATCCAGAGAATCCGGAAAATTTAGCATAAATTGCCTGAACAGAAAAACTCCGAATGCACCAGACAGATAAATCAGTATTAGTCCCTGCGTTGTATTTAAAAGTCCGGATCCTCCCATGCCAAAAATATTATTGCCTCCTGCAAAAGGTATATATTTCATAATGACATAGGCTGGAAGCATAGTAACCTGCGCAGGCACGATCATTCCCAGCAGCGCTATTCCAAATAATGTATCTCTACCTTTAAAATGCAGCCGCGCAAAGGCATATCCTGCCATGGAATTAATGATAACCGCTGCAGCCGTACTGATTGCGGTAATAGTAAATGAGTTTAAAAAGTACCTGCCCCATCTTCCAGACTGAAACAACTCCACATAATTCTCACATCGGATTCTTTCCGGAAACAAATGAAAGACAGGAGATTTAATTTCCGTATAGCTTTTCAGCGAAGTGCTTAACATCATAAAAAATGGAAAGCACATAATTAAACATAGAATTATCAGTACAATATTTCTTAGAACATTTCTGCCTGTACTCCTTTTCATGTCTTTCATCCCCCTCAATTGCCCGTATCATTACTCTGGCTGCCAAATCTGAAACTTAAGAAAGTAAATAATAATACAAAAATGGAAAGCACCATTGCAATAGCAGAACCATATCCAAGCTTATATTCTGTAAAACTTCTTGTATAAATCTGATGAACCAGTGTGGTTGTGGAATTTAAAGGCCCTCCGCTCGTCATAACAGTTACCGATTCAAAAACATTAAACGAATTGATAATATTTGTAATAAAAATAAAAAAGATAATCGGCTGTATCATCGGTATTGTAATATATCTGATTTTTGCCCATCCTTTTGCACCATCCATTGACGCTGCCTCATATAAAGCCGTCGGTACTCCCTGAAGGGCCGCAAGAAACAATACCATATTATAGCCAATCCCTTTCCACACATTCATTGCAATGATACAGGGAAGTGCGGTGGATTTCTGAAGCAGCCAGTTGACCGGCTGCAATCCTAAGGCTTTCAATATTTCATTAAATACGCCTCCATGAGGTTCATACATCCACAGCCAAATCATAGCTGCCACCACCATAGATGTTACATAAGGAATGTACATACATGATCTGGCAAATTTTGTTATCCATTGATTACGGTTCAGAAATACAGCCAGCAAAAAGCTGATAATCATTGTAAACAAAACATTAAACACGGTATAAAACAAAGTATTTTTGAAAGCAATCCCGAATAATTTATCCTTGAACAATTCTATATAATTGGTAAATCCAACAAAGTGAATTTCCCTCATATTATAGTTCATAAAGCTGAGGATAACATTAATCACAATAGGTACGATAACAAAAAGCATTAACAGAATGAAAAAAGGTGCAATCATAGCATACCCCGTTAAACGGTCACTCCCTTTTTTCTTTCCAGTATTTAAACCTTTTTTTTGCAAACCTCCCACTCCTTATCCTTATTATTTATAGATACAGATTTGTAAAGGCCGGCCTTCCCTTTTCAGATGCTTTACTTTGCTACCCTGCATCTAAAAAAATTATCTGTACACCTATCATAACAAAGCGTACAGATAATCATTAGTAAAAAATATTCCATTTTTAATACAGATTATAGTTTCAAAAAAAATAATTACAGCCGAATATAAAAATATTTGGAAAAAATAATACTTTTTTTATATTTTTTGAATGTCAGAAGGTGTCTTTCCCGTATATTTACGAAATACCTTACAGAAATAGCTTACTTCATGATACCCGACCATATCCCCGACATCTGCCACCGAATATCTGCCTTCCTTCAACAGCTCCACCGCCCTTTGTATTCTCTGCTGATTCAGATAGCTGCTGAAATTCGTGCCCGTATAGTTCTTAAACATTTGTGACAGATAACTGTAATTTACATGAAATTCCTCCGCCAGACTTTTTAAAGTCATATCCTCCTCGATATGCGAGTTCACATACTCGAAAATATCTAAAAAAAGAGGATTTCTGCTTTTTATCAAATCCTGTTCCCCGGCACTCGTCAGTTCTATCAGCAACTGCCTGAACACCTTATAGAAGCTGTCATAATAACTGCACTCCTCCAGCTGCCTGAAATACTGCATCTGCTTCATTCTTTCACTGCTATTGTCTTCATTTTTCCTCACATTCATCATAAGGATATGCAGTATTCCCTCTGCGGACTTCAATAAATCATAAGGGTCCATAAAATCATCACTTACAGCCGTTTTCAACAGGTCATCTGCGATTTCCATAATTACATTTACATCTTTTACAATACAGGCGTATCTCAGTTTTTCACCATCAAGTGACCATATTATTTTGTCCATATGCCGCTGGCTGCAGTCAAAGCAAGTGTTTTCCCCTAAATAAAAGCAATAGGATAGGCCTCTCTCCGAACTGGTTCTTGACCTCGGAATTTGTGAAAAGCTGTTAACCATAATACCTGCTGCCATACGGAATGAAATTCCGTTGCCCGGAACAATCCTTTTTTTCAGAAATTCACACAATATTTTCGAGGTATCTTTATTCCATACCGCAATGAAATATATACGTCCCATATTCTCCTGCATCCGGAGCATACCTTCCTCAAGCTCCGTCAGACATTCACGTATCCTGTTTAAAAGTTCTGCTTTTTCTTCCCCTCTCAATTCCTGTTTATCCTTAAAAAATTCCACAGTATATACGGCCAGGCGTCTGCTGTTCCATATTAACCCCAGACTCTCTGCACTCTTTTCCGCATCTTTATCTTCAACTTCTGTACAGAACAACAACCGCTTTAAAAAAGCGCTCCTTTCGATCTCCAATTCATCAGGAATTCTAAACTCTTGTATTCTCTTTCTATGTAAAATATCCTCGCCAACCTTATTTACAACATCAAGAAGGCTGTCAAAGTCAATCTGCACTTTTAACAGGTAATCGGCAGCCCCCGCTTTCATAGCCTGCCTCACATACTGGAAATCACTGTAATTGCTCAAAACAATAATTTCCACCTCCGGATACTGAATCTTCACCCTTTTTATCAGTTCAATTCCATCCATAACAGGCATCATGATATCCGTAATAATTATGTCAGGCAGTTCCGTCGCCATCAGTTCCAGCGCTTCTCTGCCGTTTTGTACGCTGCCAATAAGTATCAGTCCGTTTTTGCCCCAGTCTCCCAGAACCTCAAGTCCCTGTCGAAGTATCGGTTCATCCTCAACAATCAGTATCTTCTGTCTCTTTTCCCTCATTTTTAATTTCATCTCCCTCACTCAATATATAGGGCAAATGGACTTCTACCGTAGTCCCACAACCCGGCTGGCTGAATATTGCCAACCCATATTTTTTCCCATACAGTGTCTGAATCCGATCCTGCACATTAGCAATACCTATCTCTGAAAAATTCCCCTCTCTCTTTCTGTCACTCAAAAGTCTTTCTGCCTCTCCGGCTTCCATGCCCACTCCATTATCACTGATTTCTATACAGATTCCGTCCTCATCCCGCTTTCCATATATCATTACTATTCCCGATGCCGAAAGAGGTGCAATACCATGTATAATAGCGTTCTCCACTATTGGTTGAAGCAATAGCTTAAGTATTTTACACTCCATGATTTCCGGTTCCGCATAGATGCTTTCTCTCAGAGTATTACCGTAACGGATATTCTGAATATTTATATACTGTCTTACCCCTTCCAGCTCCTCCTCCAGGGTTATGGTACTCCTGATATCCCCAATAGTCATACGCAGCAGCCCGATAAGCGATTGAGCCAATACTTTAATTTTTGAATTTTCCCCCATTTGTGCAAGATAAGAAATTGATTCCAGAGTATTGTATAGAAAATGAGGCCTGATCTGAGCCTGCATTGCCTTTAGCTCAGCGTTTCGCAAAAGCTGCTGCTGATAGACCAGATCCTTCATATATATCTTCAGATCCTCCACCATCATATTGAACCCTTCGGCCAGCACCTTAATCTCATCGTCCCTCTGATAATCCATATGCTCTGAAAATTTTCCCTTTGTAACCTGCATCATACAATGCTTTAGCTGGTTTATCGGCCTTCCAAAATATAACATCAACATCAAAGTCAGAACTACTGTAAACACAATCATAACCAGTATAAAAATTCCCAGTACCATGCGAAGCCAGAAAACCTCCTCTGACATCTGCTTAAATGGCACCATATCCACAATCCACCAATTAGTTCCGGAAATTTGCTTCTTTAATACCATATAATCCCTGGAATTAAGACGAACTTTTCTGTCAAGGCCGCTATCCAGCTGTTCTGCAGTCACTCCATACTGTTCCGAAAAGCTTTCTCCATTCTGTTCCCGGCTGCTACTGGAAGCAATTGTCCCATACTCATCTACAATACATATGGTATTATTTAAATTCAAAGTGCCTTTATATAGATCAAAAAAAACCTTTTCGTCCGTTTCGGCAACTATGTAATACAAAACCCTGCCATGCTTGTCTTTAACTGCCTTAATAGCACTGATAATAAACCGTCCCTCATTGTTTTTACCAATTCCGGTACTTCCTCCCTCCCATATAATACTGCGGCTCGAAGCCAACTTGGAAAAATAAGGCTTTCCTTCCAGCCAGGTAAAATCTGTTCCCTCCGTAACCATTCCGTAAACACCGCCTGAAGCATCAAATAAAATAATATTGCAGTTATTCAAAGGCTGTGTATTTTTAGTCTGTCTGACAATGTCTACGGCACGAGCTTCCATTTGAATCATCTCATACTCCGACGCATTGTTTTCCATAAAAATTTTTTTGAGATTTTCATCGTAGTACAGAGAAGTAATGATAGCCAGATTCTTCTGCACTTCAAAATCAATACTTTTGCTGAGTTGCCAAACAACGTCCTTATGTGCGTTGTACATATTTTTCGCTATGGCATGCTTTGCAAAAGAATAAGCTATAATTCCCATTGAAACTGCAGTAACGCTTCCCAGAAGAACAAACAGTACCGCTACTCTCACCAGAATACTCTTTCTCCAGTTCATATACTCCCCCTCAATCCTTTTTATCTTCTTCCCTGCCCTTACCTATTGCCTTATTCTATCATTGTATTGTATAAAGGGAAAGAGTTCGGAATGTTTTCAGAATGCATCACCCTGCAACCACAATTTGCTTGTAATTCCCCTTCATTCCCTGCATAATGATAACAGTACCATAAATTAACAACACAACGTTTTTTCAAGCACGTCGGACAGACAGGAGAATCCCCATGATATTTGATAAAAATTATATAACCTCTGCCCTTCTTCCCCGCATCCGCGGACTATGGCTCTCTTCCCAGGACACCTTCCCCGATTTTCTCTCCCCTGTATCCCTGGAGGAAAAAAGAAACAACGAGGCCTGGGTAACTGCTGCTATGGAACGGCTTCAGCGGCATATGAAGGCCTTCCCATCCCGAAGCAGAATTGCGGTCAGGCTGCCCTTCTCCAGGAAGCAGCCGGAGCAGGCCGCCTATTCCCAGTCCCCTTCTCCCCAGCTGCAGAAATGGACACAGGAAATGGAATCGCTGTTTCACGGGCTCCTGTTTGACGAACCGATCCTGGGTATTTGCAGAGCCATGTCTGAGGACAGCCTGATCGCCTTTCAGGCTTCCATGAAGGACTTTCTCCGGCAGGTCCGCAGCTTTGCACCTGAAATGAAGCCGGAGGATATGGGTCAGGCCCTGCGCAATTTCATGGTCTATTCCATTTTCAGGGAGCAAAACGGGCTGCCTCAGGACTGCCCCTCTTCCATCTTTGGCTATAGCATGCTCTATCCCTTTACCGATAACTTTCTTGATGATCCCAAACATACTTCCGAGGAGAAAAAGCATTTTAATCTCCTCATACATCATAAAATAAGCGGCCTTCCCATCACCCCGCTGTCCCTCCATGAAGAAAAAACCGCCCAGCTTCTGGCAGATATTTTCGCCGTGTACCCCAGTCCGGAGTCGGTCGCCTCTTATGGTGAAGCCTCGGGAAAAGATATCCGCCAGGGCCTTCTTCTCATGCTGGAGGCGCAGGAAATCAGTCAAAAACAGGCCGATGCATCCCTGTTTCTTACCGAACGGAATATTATGGATATTTCCATATATAAAGGCGGCCTGTCCGTCCTCATAGACCGGTTTTTTATCAATCTCAAAATGACGGAAGAGGAAATTTTGTTTTATTTCGGTTTTGGCTTTCTTCTTCAGCTCTGTGATGATCTGCAGGATATCGGCGAAGATAAGGGAAACGGAAGCCGGACGCTGCTCTCCTCCTGCTGCACCCCGGAAGAAACAGCTGCCAGAGTCAACCGACTCTTTTCCTACACCGCCGGCCTTTTTGACCTCTGCCCCTGCAGAAATCCTGCCTTTCGTGATTTTCTCCTGCAAAACTGCCATGAACTCATACTCACCTCTGCTGCAGGCAGCGGTTCATGGTTCGATGAAGCATATCTGAAAAAACTGGAAGAATACCTTCCTGTCTCCCTGTCCTTCCTGTCCGAACAGAAGGAAAAGCTGCCCACAGCGTTTCCTTCCGGAAACGAGGAACGTATATTAGAAATGCTGGATGCTTTTCTGATTGAATCCTGACTGTTTTTTTAATATACCCGATAATATCAGCCCAGCCCCAAATACAGTTAATCGGAAAACATTAAGCCCCCAGTTTATAAAATGCCGAAAAATGCCGAGCCTGTTATTCAGCGCCCGGCATTTTACCTCTTAATTTTACATTTTTTATTCTGATTTCTATTTTTTCTGACTTTCCTTTTTCTGATTTTCCTTTTTCTTTTCCTGGTACATCCTGTGATCTGCCTTCTGCATCAGGCTGTCATAAGTATTTCCATCCTCTGGAAATACAGCAATACCGATACTTAATGACAACTGCCGGCATTCTCCATCCACATAAAAAGGCTTCTCTATTACCTCCCGCAGCCGGGACTCCATATTTTTAATTTCCGCCAATCTGCTTCTGGGACATACCACTACGAATTCATCCCCGCCGATCCGTGCTGTTGGATTGTCTCCGCCTGCGCAGCTGCGCATCCGCTCCGAAGCTTCCTTTAAGATTGCATCCCCTGCCGCATGGCCCAATTCGTCATTTACCGCTTTAAAGTGATTTAAATCCATATAAAAAACAGCAAATGCGTTTTCACCTTTACACAATTTATCCAGAAGCTCTCCAAGATACCTCCTGTTATAAAGTCCTGTCAGTTCATCTATGGATGCAAATCTCTGAAGCTCGGACACTCGCCTTTGCTGCTGGTATACAAGCAGTGCGCTCAACGCTGTAATAATCCACCCGGCCAGCAGCAGATACACCAACACCAACGGATTTACCCATCCATTTTTCGGCGCCATACTCAGCACCCATGTATGATTGGGCACACTTACCTCATAGCTCAGACTTCTTTTCTCATCAATCTGCTCTGCTCCAGCAATCGTCATATCCTCTCCGGTCTCCGTAATAACATGAAGCCGGTAATCATAACCCTCGGTTTCCAGTTCCTCCAGCATCAACGGATTCAAAGCCTCCGGCAAATCCAGGATAATTACGGAAAATCCCCAGAAACTCTCTTTCCCATTTTCATCGGTCAGAAAAATAGGATTCCGCGCTACAAGCCCCAATCCGCCCTGTGTCAGACTGTACGGGCCGGACAGCGCAATTTCCCGTGTGTCCACAGCCAGCAAAGCATCTTCCCGACGACGTGGATTATCAAAAACATTATTACCAATAACTGCCTCATTTCCCTCTAACGGATAGCAATATAAAACCGCGCCTCCCGGCAGATACTGAATGGCCCGGATTCCCTCTCCATCTGCCAGAGATTTGGCCAAATCCCGGAACTCCTCCTCCGAAATCTCTCCCCTGCCCGTAATCACAATAGATTCCAGCACATCCGTCTTATGAAACAGGCTGTCCAGAAGCGCTTCCGTTCTAACTGCATACCCCTCTGCCAGTCTCAGTGCATCCTCCTTCTTATTTCCGGCGCTCCATAACGCCGCTGCACACACAATGCAACCGGTCAGTAACAGCCCTATAATAACCGCCGCCCAACACGCCGTATTATATTTCTCTCTCACTCCATGCTTCTGACTCACTGTATCCTCCAAAATAATAATTACTGGCCATACATTTCTGGATATTATACCGCCGAAAAACTATGAAAACAAGCTGTCGGTCATAAATACTCTTCTGAAAAGCATTTTTACCAATCCCGTATAAAATCTGGCTCCATCACTTCATCCATATAAAACTCATTTATGAAATAATAAAAATTCCTCCGCCAAAACTTTATCAAAATTCCGGTTGCATATTTCCTTATCATACTTTATACTGAATATGTATTTTAGCTTTTCAAAGAAAAAATGAAAGGAGATATGAATAATGACAACAAAGAACGAGGTGTCCTTCCGCTAACTGAACATGTAAACAAAGCGACAATCCTTTCATGCATCCTGTTTGTATGTAATTCCATTGCATATGGTTAATTATGTCCCGCAGAAACCGCAGCCAAGGCTTGTTTCTGCGGGATTTTTGCGCCCTTTTTCAGGGTTGCCGCCGTCAAAAAGAAAAGGAGATGATTCTATTATGCGAGAAAAAATAAACAACTTAACACAGTCAGACAAAACTTATTTTAAAACTTTAAATATAATTTTCGGAGGAATAATGCATGAATACAGATATAAATATAGAGACCTATGGATTTACCCGCGACCTTCTGCCTGCGGGAACTGATGGAACTGTCGCGAGAATTACCGCTGTGTATAAAGACAGGTTTGAGATTGTCAGTGCCCATGGCAATGGCTATGCCAGATTAAAAAAAGGATCCTATTATGCCGGAGATGAACCTTTTCCCACTACAGGGGATTTTGTCCTTCTTTCCTGGCAGAACGATGGCGACAGCATTATTTATAAAACGCTTCACCGCCGCACCTTTTTTTCCCGCCTGGATCCATCTTCTGCAGGTCACGCGGAACAGGCAGTTGCTGCTAACTTTGACTATGTATTTATCATGCAGTCACTGAATCATGATTTGAACCTGCGGCGGCTGGATCGTTATCTGACGCTGGCCTGGCAAAGCGGGGCACAGCCTGTAGTACTTCTTACCAAAGCAGATTTAAATGAAAACTGGGAGGCAGAGGCCGATAAAGTCCGCGCGGCAGCGCTTGGCGTAGACGTCTACGCCGTCAGTTCTAAAACCGGACTTGGCCTCGACAGCGTAAAACAATATCTGCTTCCGGGAAAAACTATTGTCTTTCTAGGCTCCTCCGGGGTCGGAAAATCCAGCCTGCTCAATGCTCTGGCCGGACAGGAAATGATGGACACAGGCGCCATCCGGGAGGATGATTCCCGCGGACGCCATACCACTACACACCGGCAGCTTATCCGTCTTTCCTGCGGAGCCATGATAATTGATACTCCCGGCATGCGTGAGCTGGGTATGTGGGATGTCTCCTCCGGGCTTGGCGAGGCTTTTTCCGATATTGAACAGTATTTTCCTCTTTGCCGTTTCTCAGACTGCCAGCATAAAAGCGAACCCGGCTGTGCTGTAAATACCGCCATTGAGAACGGCGAACTTTCCCGGGAACGCTGGAACAGCTATCTTAAATTAAAAAATGAGGCAAAATATACAGAAAACAAAAACAACTACCTGCGTGAACGGCAGCAGCTTCATAAAAGCTGGGCCTCAACAAAAAAAGGGAATAAAAAGAGGTAGCTGACAGGCCGCATTGACTGCTGCCCGCACGATGATACTGACTTTTTAATTTCTGTAAATCCTATTCCAAAAAACAATATATAGTCCGTATAAAAATAAATAAAAGGAATCCCCGGCGGCATACGGTCACAATGCACGCAGCTGATACCAGCCGTTTTCAGATATCTGTTAGAAACATCTGGCCTGCCGCTCCGGTATTCCTTTATTATCTGCAGTTTCTATTTTCCTGCCTTCCTGAAAGCTTCCTTTTTATCCCTATCCCTTTCAATTCCACCCTCTGAGTGCCCATCCTTTTCACTGCCAATCCTTCTTACGGATTAACCACATTCCTGGCTTCTCCCCGTAAAAAAGCCTCAATATTCCTGCAGGTTTCCGTAACCACCCGGGTACGCGCTTCCACGCTTGCCCAGGCCATATGCGGCGTAATCAGGAGTCTGCTACTGTCCTGAATCTGCAAAAGCGGATTCCCCGGCTCAATCGGCTCCCTGCTTAATACATCAATTCCTGCCCCCATAATCCAATTTTCCTGCAGTGCAGTACAAAGATCAGCTTCATTCACTACGGCGCCTCTTGCCACGTTTACCAGAATCGCCGTTTTTTTCATCTTTTTTAACGCTTCCAGATCAATCAGGTTTCTCGTTCTGTCACTCAGAGGACAATGCAGTGTGAGCACATCAGATTCCCGCAGTAAGGTTTCAAAATCCACCTGCTCATAATCCGTACAGCCTCCTCGGCCGGATGCTGAAAAGCAGATAACACGGCAGCCGAAAGCCTCTGCAATAGCGGCTACTTTCCGTCCGATATTTCCCATGCCCACGATTCCCCAGGTCTTACCATCAAGCTCTGAGTAAGGCAGACCGAAATGGGAAAATCTCGGCTGTGACCCATAAGCCCCGGACTTTACATAATCATCGTAATAACGAAGCTTTTCCAGAATATAGAGAACACAGGCTATTGTATGCTGTGCCACAGCAGCCGTGGAATAATTGACCACATTAACTACCGGGATTCCCCTTTTTCTGCAGTAATCCAAATCCACATTATCAAAGCCGGTTGCAAACTCACAGATAAGCTTCAGATGGCTCGCGCCATCCAGGGTATCAGCATTCATAGGCGTTTTATTCACAATAATAATATCTGCATCCTTAACCCGTTCAGCTGCTTCCTCATCCTTCGTTGTCATGTGGAAGGTAACCTCTCCGTACTTTTTCAGAGGCTCCACCGACACATCCTCTCCCACGCTGCTTCTGTCCAATACCACGATATGCAAAGCCCGCTCCACAACTGTTCCTCCCATTTATCCGCTATTATCAACCCGTCCCGGTTCCTTCTTCTTATCCCTTAAAAAACTAATCCAGGCTCCACTGGGAGCCTGGAACAGATCTTGTTAGACGTTATGCCAGACTACCCTGCGCAGTCAGCATTTCAGAAATACACTTCACCAGATCTTCCGATAAATCCATGGCCTGCAGCTCTCCAATAATAACAAGCGGTGATTTGCCGCTGCATACCAGCTGATAAATCCGGGTCTTAATATCAAATTCCATTTCCGCCTGATCCAGGAAAGCATAAACTGTCTTCTTCACAGGATTATCAGCCAGAACCAGCTTCCTTACAAAGGTAATCACTGTCTCAGCACACGCATCAGCCTGGCTTACTGTAATTTTCAGGCAGTTCTTATCCGCATCATAGGAGGCTTCCGCCTCTGCCGTTTTTCCATTGGAGGTACATAACACTTCGCTTTCCGTACATCCCCAAATCTCTATTGTATAATCCCTCTTTTCAGGTACCAGAGAAAGCTCGCCCTGCACCGGATGAACTGCAAAACGCTGCTCGCCATCCCACTTCCATTCAAATTCCGTAATCGCACAGATACCCTTTTCATAATCACAGGTTTCATTATCATCCTCATACAGCGAAAAACTGCCGTCAGCTCCGGCATAAACCTTAAGCGTCAGAGAAGAAGGATTTCCGCAGGTACTCACCGCATCGATTTCTTCTGTCATGGGAATAACAGCTCCTGCTTTCGCAAAAACAGGCATGGTATTGATATCCCTGTACATATCCATCATACGGCCGCCTTCATAAATGGTACCGCTGAAGAAATCAATGAAGGTTCCTTCCGGAAGCCATACTCTTTCCTTTGCGCGGTTCAATCCTGACAGACGAGGGGAAGTAATCGGGGCAACAATCAGCCCGGTTCCAAAATAATACTCATTTGGTACCCGGTAGGACTCAAGGCATCTGGGATTATAATAATACATCGGCAGCACCAGCGGTGTATCCTGCGCATATGCTCTGTAATTCATGGTATACAGGTACGGAACCATTTTATGGCGCAGCTGCAGAAATTCATTCATCATACTGTGAATTTCCGGATTAAAACGCCAGGGCTCCTTTCCATTAAATTCGTTTTTAGTGCTGTGAAGCCGGTTAACAGGAGAGAATACACCCAGCTGGTACCAGCGTCCTTCCAGCTCATCATCCTTATATCCATTCATATGACCGCCAATATCATGGCTCCACCAGCCATAACCGATATTGGACGCCGTACTGGTAAAATAAGGCTGGAATTTCAGAGATTCCCACGTAACTACCGTATCACCTGAAAATCCCACCGGATATCTATGGGAACCGGGACCTGCATATCTTGAAAAAGTCATGGGACGCTTTCCATTTCTTGCGCTGTCCAGGAAATGGAAGTGGTTGAGCATCCACAGCGGATCCAGGCCTTCCATCTTTGTAATACCGCCCTGCTGCCAGTCAAGCCACCAGAAATCCACCCCTTTTTCTTCATTGGGATGGTGCGCATATTTAAAATAGGCGGAAAGGAATGCCGGATCCGTAATTTCAAAGGCCACAGGCTCTTCCCTGGATATATCCTTTCCCAGTTCCTTTGCCATAGCCTCATACATTTCCTCATGCGGGCGGATTCCGTCTGCCGGATGCACATTCAATGTAATTCTCATACCACGCTCATGCAGGCTGTCCATGAATCGCTTCGGATCCGGGAAAAACTCCCTGTTCCATGTATAGCCTGTCCAGCCGGTTCCATATTTGGGATCGATATTTACCAGATGCCAGTCCATATCAATGACTGCAACTGTAAAAGGGATTCCCTCTTCATCGAAGCGGTTCATCAGCTCCAGATAACTCGCTTCGGTATATTCATAGTAACGGCTCCACCAGTTCCCCAATGCGAATCTGGGCAGCATGGGGGTTTTACCGCAAAGATAATAAAAATCCTTCAGACATTCCAGATAGTCCAGCCCGTAACCCCAGAAATAAATATCCTGAATTCCTTTTTTGCGGGGTGCAACCCATCCTTCCTCGGTAAGAATAAGTGAAGCAGAATCATCCAATACGGAAAAACCTTCCGTAGAGACAAGACCATGCCCCAGTTCACAGGCGCCGTCCACCGTATCCAGTGTCCTTGCCGTTCCCTTCAGATCCCGAAGCTCGTCTCCATAATGCCATACATTATTCCAGAAACCTGTATTTCCAAGCACCTGAGCCTTGAGTCCTCTGGGATTGAATTCTTTTTTATTGTAATTCAGGCGAAATCTCCAGGTCAGAATTTCCAGCTCTTCCTCCGTCTCCTTCACCTGAAACTCCACAGGCGGGAAATCTCGGTTGATAACAGTCTGTGTCGCCCTGTCCTCGAAAATTCCGTCCTCGCTGTATTCCAGACGTACCAGCCCCTCAGTCAGCATAGTAATCCGGTATTTATCCCCCTGCAGGATATTCTGTCGGTTTGCTTCCGGTCTTGCCGGCAGCTTATACAGTTCTTTCATGTTGCAGCCCTCCGCTTACTCATTAATAAATCAGGATAAAAATACTTTTTTCTTCATTATATCCGGAGCCCTCCGGTAAATCTAGCTTAATACTATTCCAAAATAACACGATCCTATGATTTGCAGTCCTTTATACCCAAAAGCTGGCATACTTCCAAACCGATACACATCCAGTCCAATTCACACCAACTCAATTCACATCTAATTCAATTCATACTTAATTCAATTCACACCTAATTCAATTCACCCTAATGAAGAATACTACATTTTATGAAGCACCCTCTTTGCCAGCACCTCAGCCATACGCCCCGGCTGAATCGGCTTTGCCAGATGCTCGTTCATCCCGGCCTGCAGAGACTTTATCACATCTTCTGCAAATGCATTTGCCGTCATTGCAACAATGACAACCTCCGAGGCATCCGCGCGTTCCAGTCTGCGGATTGCCTCTACAGCTTCATAGCCGTTCATTACCGGCATCTGGATATCCATAAAAATAATCTGATAATACCCCGGCTGAGAGGCCCGGAACATTTCCAGCGCTTCTTTTCCATTTTCAGCAGTTTCCACACAGGCCCCGGTTACCTCCAGCAGACTTGCCGCTATTTCTCTGTTTAGCTCATTATCCTCTGCCAACAGAATATGTATGCCCCTGCAGTCCACATCCTGAATTCTAAGTTCAGGTACTTCTTCCGCCTTTTCTTCCTGCAGCCTTAATTCCAATATTACCGTAAAACAGCTGCCCTCCCCAATTCTGCTTTCTACCCGGATTTCCCCTCCCATCATCTGAACCAGGTTCTTGGTAATTCCCATCCCAAGTCCGGTACCGCTGATTTTGCTGATCCGGGAGTCGTTAGCTCTGCTGAAGGGTTCAAAAATATGCTGCAGATATTCCTCGCTCATTCCAATCCCGGTATCTCTGAAAACAAAACGGTAACGTCCCAGCCTGCTGTTTCCGGAGGAAAGCTCAGAAACTGAAATGAATATCTCTCCTCCTTCCGGAGTATACTTGCATGCATTGCTCATAATATTCAAAAAAATCTGACTTAATCTGGCACGATCGCCAATTACACGCTCATGCTTCAATTCATCCATGGACACATGGAATATCTGTTTTTTCTCCTCTGCCTGAGTCCTCATCAGGCAAATTACTTCTTCCAGAAGCTCATGAAGATTAAAATCACTATTATTAAGTTCAAACTTACCGCTTTCAATTTTGCTCATATCCAGCACTTCATTTACCAGGCTCAGCAGCAGTTGGCTGGATACTCCGATTTGTTCCAGATCATACAGCAGTCTTTCCTTATCATCCATATGCAGCCTGGCCAGCTCCGTCATACCGATGACAGCATTCAGCGGAGTCCTGATATCATGGGACATTTTTGAAAGGAAATCACTTTTAGCCTTATTGGCGTTCTGCGCCAGCTCATATGCCTCCTTAAGCGCACTCCGGCTTTCCTCTTCTCTCTTTTTCTGCTCGTGTGTATCCTGGAGCGCAAGAATCGCCCAGTTCTTCTTTCCCCCAAAGTAAACATTGCAGGATATGTAATGATACTCTCCGTTTATCTTCCTGTAGCCCTCAATTGTATATCTGTCATACCCCTCAACAATAAGCTCACGGAAATGCTGCAGGGAAAGTTCCCGTTTCATATCCTCATACCAGCTGGGATGCAATGTCTTCCTTGCAAAATCATCCCAGAACAAATCGTAAGAAAATTCCTCCTCCGATATTTCCTCCACGTCCTCCGGAACCCGAATGGCACGTACAGAATTACTCTCCATATCAATCCGATACACCGCAAAAAAAAGATTATGAAGAGAACCTACTATTTCTTCATTAAGTTCCTCCAGTTTTTCTTTTTCCCGCCGCATAACTATAGTGTCCGTCACATTCTGGTGATACCCTCTGAGTCTTAATATCTTCTCACTGATACGCTCTGCCACACCGCCGCAACGGATATAAATCCTTCCAAACACCGGATGCTGCCATGGATACTGCACCTCAGCCCTGCCTTGCCTTATCATATTATCCACACAGGAATTTACCACCGGATAATATTCCTTATCGATATTCCGGTACCAGTGTTCATAGCATTCCTCTGGCGAGGCCTCTTCAGTAAGGCCGAGAAGATCCAGCATCGTCTCATCCGCAAACATCCGGGAATTACAGCCTTCCTCTATTTCTATTATCCATAAACCCGTCATAGATTCATGAAGAACATCCTGCATTGTCGATATATCCTGAATTTTCCCTCCCATGAAGCTGCCTCCTTTCCTAAATAACCGTCTCATTAACGTAATTGTAGCTTATTTATTTCCACAGAGCAACCAATAAAAGGAAGATAAAGATATTTAAAAGACATGATATCGACAAAATAAAAAATAATATGGCTAAAAAAAACGAAAGGGCGTGATTTGAATAATTTGCACACCCTTTCGCAGCTTAATACCTTTTTACGGCTTCTTATTTATTTTTCTGCTCCGAAACGGGCTGTTTTTTACAGTCTCTTCAGAAGCTCTTCTCTCTGCGCTTCATATCCCGGTTTTCCAAGCAGCGCAAACATATTTTTCTTATAGCTTTCTACGCCAGGCTGGTTAAACGGGTTTACGCCAAGCAGATATCCGCTGACTCCGCATGCAAACTCAAAGAAGTAGAACAGCTGGCCCAGATAGAACTCGTTCACCTCAGGCACGTCGATCATCAGGTTGGGAACCTGACCATCCGTATGAGCCAGGATGGTTCCGTTCATCGCGCTCTTGTTAACGAAATCAACACTCTTCCCTGCCAGATAATTCAATCCGTCAAGATCCACAGGCTCTTCATTGATGGTGATTTCTTCTCTGGATGTCTCTACATTAATAACCGTCTCAAACATAATACGGGAACCGTCCTGAATAAACTGTCCCATAGAGTGCAGATCTGTCGTCAGGTCAACGCTTGCCGGGAAAATACCCTTCTGGTCCTTTCCTTCGCTTTCACCGTACAGCTGCTTCCACCATTCGGATACATAGTGAACACTGGGCTCATAGTTAGCCAGAATTTCCACTGATTTTCCTTTTCTGTGAAGGATATTGCGGACAGCCGCATACTTCAGTGCATCATTATCTTCGTATTCAGCCTCCAGCGCTTTCTTGCGTCCATCAGCTGCACCTTCCATTAACTTGTCAATGTCCGCACCGCTTACTGCGATAGGAAGCAGACCTACTGCAGTCAGAACGGAAAAACGTCCTCCCACATCATCCGGAACAACAAAGCTTTCGTAACCTTCTTCCGTTGCCAGTCCCTTCAGGGATCCCTTCGCACGGTCTGTGGTTGCATAAATTCTTCCGGCAGCTTCTTTCTTGCCGTATTTCTTTTCCATCATTTCCTTGAATACACGGAATGCAATTGCGGGCTCTGTGGTAGTACCGGACTTAGAGATCATATTAATAGAAAAGTCTCTGTCCCCAATCACATCAATCAAATGCCTGATATATGTAGAGCTGATGGAATTTCCAACGAAATAAATTTCAGGAGTTTTCCTAATCTCCTTGCTTACACTGTTATAGAAGCTGTGTCTTAAAAATTCAATTGCAGCTCTTGCTCCCAGATAAGAACCACCAATTCCGATAACCAGAAGCACTTCTGAATCACTCTGGATTTTAGCCGCTGCTTTTTTAATTCTGTCAAACTCTTCCTTATCATAATCAACCGGCAGATCGATCCAGCCAAGAAAATCATTTCCCGCACCGGTCTTGGAAACCAGAAGTTCCCTGGCATCCATCACCTGTTTTTTCATAAAATCTACTTCATGCGCACCGATAAAAGGTGCTGCTTTTGAATAATCAAAAGTCACTTTGCTCATCTGCTTATCCTCCAATTCTGCTGCACTTGGCAGCAAACAAATAGATATAACCGCAGCCATCGCAGAAAACCTGCAATTTCGCTCAATTTCCGTTCTTAGTGTAGCAAAGTTGGTTTTTATTTTCAAGAGTTTTTATAAGAAGCCTTGTTTTTCCTCGTTTTTTCCTTTTTTATTAAGAATACGGTTTTCTGAATTCTGCATTTTTTTCTGCTGTTGCCAGCAGTGCTGTATTATGCAAAAAACTCCTTCAGAAGCTCTTCCAGTTCTTTTTCCTGATTCTTGGTAAAAATCTGTTCCTCCATCTGAGTTTCCGCCGGGCTCTTTTCCATTGTCTCCACTCTTTCCGGCCGTATTTTTTCCTTTAGCTCCGCAGCTATCAGTTTTCCCGCCGATTGTTTTACTGTTGTCTGCTCTGCTTCCGCTTGTATTTTATCCTGTTCTTCCCCTATACTCTCCATTTCCCGGAGTATGACACCTCCGGCCGATACACTCCGGACTTCGGCTCCGGCCAGCCATTCCGACTCATCCAGTAATGAAAGCCTGGCCGCCATATGATTTTCCAGATAGTCTGTCAGACTGGTCTTAAGCGCAGCCTTTTTCCCATGTACATCCACCAGGCCTGAAACGCTGAAATACAAATACAATCCCAAAAAGCTCATAAGATAGAACGGAAGGATTTCCCCCAGTGTTTTTCCGTCAATAATCCCCTTACACGCCCCCGCCCCTGCAAAAAATACCGAAAGCATCATAAGCTGCCCGGCAAAATGGGACAGCCCGTCCATGGAAAATTTCCATATTTGAATCCGATTTAAAAACTTGTCCACAAAAACCGGTATATTGGGAACTCCGTCATTGAGCTTGTAACAGTTACGGAATTTAATTTTACACTGCTTAAGCACCTTGTTTTCCGTTGAGGACATGTTTTCAGCCTCCCTTATCAGCGTATTCAGAAAAATTCCTGTTATAAACTTGCATAATATGCTCAATAATAGCAATATAATTGTCATAGCCACCAGTTCTTTATTTTCCACAAACGAAGTCATACTCTCCTCCAATCTGCTGTCCGTATCAGACAGCCTCCCGTCCACTGTTCTGCTTCTGCAGCTGTGAGACCAGCCTTTTTTGGTTCCTTTGTGAATAGTATTATAGGAGATTGACCCGCCTGCCACAATACGGACAGGCCGGGAATCGATCGGAGAATTACGCCTCAATCTGCCATAATAGCGGATTTATTGTGAAAATACTGGTAACAAAGGAGGATTTTTGATATAATTCGGATATTGAATTTATATTGTTTAATTTGGAGGCATATTATGAAATACAGAACAAAAGGCACTTGCTCCAGCGCAATAGACATTGAACTGGATAATGGAATCATCAAATCTGTACATTTTACGGGAGGCTGCAATGGTAATCTCCAGGGTATTTCCCGCCTGGTGGAAGGAATGCCCGCAAAAGAGGCAATTTCCCGTCTGAAAGGAATCAAATGCGGCTTCAAGCCCACATCCTGCCCTGATCAGCTGGCTGTGGCACTGGAATCCATTGTGGGAACCGCAAATTAATAATTCAGCTAGGGGGCTAATTCATGTCAAAGAAAATCGTTCTTACCGGCGGTGGCACCGCCGGTCATATTACGCCAAATATTGCCCTGCTGCCAAGGCTGTCACAGCTCGGTTATGAAATTTCCTACATCGGTTCCTACAATGGAATGGAGAAAAAACTGATAGAGGATTATGACATCCCCTACTACGGAATATCCACCGGAAAATTCCGGCGCTATTTTGACTTAAAGAACTTTACGGATCCCTTTCGCGTTATAAAGGGATATGGAGAGGCAAGAAAATATTTGAAGGAAATCCGCCCGGACATTGTATTTTCCAAAGGCGGTTTTGTATCCGTCCCTGTAGTCCGCGCAGCATCCTCCCTGAAGATTCCCTGTGTTATCCACGAATCAGATATGACACCGGGACTCGCTAATAAGCTCTGTATCCCGGTTGCTGCAAAGGTATGCTGCAATTTCCCCGAAACGCTGCACAGTCTTCCCACGGAAAAAGCTGTACTTACAGGCTCTCCTATCCGTGATGAACTATCCAAAGGAAATAAGCTTGCCGCACTGGAGCTGTGTCATTTTACTGCCAATAAGCCTGTACTTATGGTAATAGGCGGTTCCCTTGGCGCTGCTTCCATCAATCAGGCTGTTCGTGAGGCTCTGCCAAAGCTGCTCAATGATTTTCAGATAGTGCACATCTGCGGTCATGAGAAAATTGACAACTTGCTGCTCAACCAATCCGGATATGCACAATTTGAATATTTGAAAGCTGAGCTGAAGGATGTGTTTGCCATGGCCGATGTAGTGGTATCCAGAGCCGGAGCAAATGCTATCTGTGAACTTCTCGCCCTGAAAAAGCCTAATCTTCTGATTCCGCTTTCTGCAGGAAGCAGCCGTGGAGATCAGATACTGAATGCCCGCTCCTTTGAAACTCAGGGATACAGTATGGTTATAGATGAAGACTATTTAAGCCCTGATCTTCTGGTTGAGAAAGTACAGGAACTTTACTTTAACCGTCAAACCTATATTAATGCAATGGGAAAAAGCCAGCAGATGAATGCGACCAAGACAATTACAGAATTGCTGGATGGAATTGTAGAAGAAAATAAGGCGGGGAAAGGCAAATAGGATTGCGGCCTGCCGGGGAAGATAATGAAGCTTCCCCGGCGGACCGCTTTTATTCACCGCAAATTGTCTTACGGATATTTTCAAGCTCTTCCTGTGAGGGTTCTTGAGGTACCCAGTTGATGTTCTGCTTATCATCGTCATATCTGGGAATCAAATGCAGATGAAAGTGACGTACCGTCTGTCCTGCGGACTCTCCATTGTTCTGAACCAGATTAAACCCGCTGCACTGCAGCCTTTCGGTCATCCTGGCCGCCATTCTTTTAGCCAGCTTCATAACTTCTCCGCATACCTCATCCGGAAGCTCATAAAGATCACAATAATGATCCTTGGGCAGGATTAATGCATGTCCTCTTGTAGCAGGGCCCAAATCCAGAATTACCCGGTACTTTTCATCCTCATAAATAGTATTCGTTGGAATATCTCCATTAGCTAATTTACAAAAAATACAGTTATCATCCTTCATAACAATTCTCCTTCCTGCCCGCAGGCATCCTCTCTGTTTTTATGCTTTTTATGCTAAAGCCTGTTTCCTCAGTCCGTCTTAATACCATTTCTCAATATCCATAGCCTCCGCCGCCATGCCCTATTCTCCTCCCAATATGGCACAGAAGAAAGGTCAGCAGGAAACCGCTGATCAGCCCGCCTAAATGAGCTGCATTATTCACCATAACACTGCGGAAACCGGAATAAAGAGAAAATATAATCATAAGAAGCATTCTCTGAATGGAAATCTGAGCCGCCCGTCCCTTCTTTGTAATGACCAGGTAAAGCAGTCCGCCTATCAATCCGAAAACAGCCCCGCTCGCCCCAAAGGAGTAATAAAAGTTGCCTGTAGTCAGCTCATATACAGCTGACAGAAGATTTCCGCAGATTCCAGATATAAAAAACAGGGCAAGGTATCTGAAACTGCCGATCGTCTTCTCCACAATCTCTCCGCCAAAGTACAATAATATCATATTATTAACCAGATGGCCAATATCAGCATGAAGAAACATGGATGTCACAAGCCGGTAATATTCCTTGCTGTGAGTCAGATACAAAACGCTGAACTGTCCTTCATCATACAGCCAGTCACCCGTGAATTCGCATATCAAAAAAATAACGACATTTATAGCTGTAAGCACTGCGCTGCACCATGGAATATCCTTGTATTTTTGATCCTGGTACCGATAAGTCTGCCGTTTTACCATATACACCCCCGTTACCCCCAGTTTTATGGTATTTACTGCGTCCCTTACGGACATAAAACCTGCAGATACTGCTAATTCTTCACCAAAATATTCCTCAATACCAAAAGGGTAACACTTCCGTACAGCCTTGTCAATAAACCGTTTTTGATAGTTTTCACCTGTATTTCCAACTCCTAATCCCAGAATATATTATTCCTCGTAATGTAGTATGACGCTTCCCAGCCGGACCTCATCTCCCGCTTCCAAAACCATTGTTTCATTTTGTTCCAGGCCTATCCCGTTGATAAATGTGCCATTTGTAGAATTCAGATCCATCAGCGCCGTCCTGCCTTCCTTTTCTACGAATCGGGCATGAATACGGCTAACAGAAGCATCCGGCAGCAGAAGCTGCACCCTGCCTTTCATCTTGCCTGCGGTTACCGGAAGACTGTCCAGGGCAAAACGGATATCCTGTTCCCCCAGTTTTCCCGTCAGCCTGGGGCTTCTGGTCCTATTGCCGGGTATATCGCTCATGCTATAAACGCTTCCTATGTTGTTTGCAGAAAATATAGTGTCATCAAAGTACACCTCCTTCTCACAGCAAGCATAACTGTCCCACGTTTTTTCCTGCTTTCTTTCTACGTCTGCCTTTCCCTTTTTTTCATCCTTTACCGCAGTCAGTTTCCATAAAAACAGAAGAAGAATTATGCCATCTGCGGCAAGGCCTCCAAAGAATACCGCCTTAAGCGAGCCTTCCGGCTGCAAATACCAGATAATCCCACAGATAATCCCAAATATAAGAACTGCTGCCACCAAACCAATCAGATTTCTTTTACCATTCTTCTTTTCCTGTGTTCTCTCTTCACCAGTATTACCTTTGTCCGCTTCCGTTTCTGTATTACTGGTACAGTGTATACTTTTTTCTTTATACAGTGTTCCCTCGTACGCTGTAGGGCCTGCTGTCCTGCCATATTCATAAACTGCCGGTTCTTCATAGAAACTCATCTGGCTCTCCCAGCCATCCTCCGGCCACTGAAGGTACCCTTTTTCTGCTACCGCCTCGCCCCTTCTGCTCCGTACGGGACTGTACCCCAGTCCTATCTCCAGCCCGCTTTCCGACCTGTTTTCCAGTTTTGTATCCGGTCTGTCCACGCCTCCTTTTTCCAGGAGCGCACGGAAACTTTCTATAGTGAAACTCTCTGCCTTCGACATCTTATAAAACTGATAAGCGGTGCTTACTGCTTTTTCCTCTCTGTGATCCACATGCTCCAGAAAAAATTCCGCTATCGGCATATAAATGCTGCCGATCGGTTTCTCCTTCTCTGCAAAGGGATAATAAAGGAAACAAAGCCGTTCCGTTTCCAAATCCATATATATACATGCCGGTTCAAGCAAAAGGAACCTTTCTTCAAGAAGGTATCCGGCCATACCCCCCAATAACCCTGACATGCTGTCCACCACATCCAAAATCTCCTGACAGGTCATTTTCCCTGACTCATACATCTGTTCCAGAGACTGACGTGAACTGATGTCATAATACAGACATACCTTACCATCCACATATCGTTCAGTGGCTTCAAGCAGACCCGATATTTTGTTGTTCAATATCATTCTATACTGATAGCTGTCCGTCTTTTCTTTGGGTATTCCTTCAATAACCAGATAACTGTGACTTAATTCTCTCTTGTAAACCGGCTTAACCATTTTTCTTCTCCCTTCCGCCATTTTGTATTATTGTATCAATTCGGACAGCACATCTTCTTGAATATATCTGCTGTCCTGAATTGTTACATATTATTCTATAAAATCACCAATCCGTCTGGCTGCCCGGATAAAAGCGGCGGCATCCCGTATCAGCGCCTTCTTCTCTGCTGTTATGTCCCATTCCTTTTGGCTTATAAGCTGCAGCCCGGGCGCCGGAAGCGCAAGATTGGCCTGCAATGAAACACCGACGGAAACTGCAGAAACATTGATTTGTTTTTCCAGGCCTTTAATCGGAAGTACGCTTTCCTTAAGCAGTTTATCCAGCTCCCTGGCTGCCGCCGCCTCGGCTTCCGCATTCCCCTCGTCACACAAGCTGGCTCTGAATGCCGCAATATAAGCAGCCTGATTCAGAAAAGCTATGGTATACAGGTAGAAAGAAAGATACATAAGCGCGGTAATAAGAATTACTGTAATCGGCATGATAAAACTGGCCTCCAGAGTCATATACCCATCTTTTTCCCAATTTCCTTTTGTCATATAATTTCCCCGTTCCTCCGGATACTTCAGTTATCCACACCTATTCCCGCACACAATTCAATTATCCACACCAAAACCACGGCTGTACAAAGAAATGGTGCAAAAGGGATCTGCGTATTCCGGTTGCCTTTTCTGCTTATTATCAATACTGCTGCCAGAAAAAAGGTAAGCAGACATGCTCCAATCACTTCTGCGGTACACCTCTGCCACTGATGCATCAAACCAATGGGAATTACCATCATACCATCAGCGCTTCCCAGTTTTCCTTCCGTTATATGGCACAGAAGAAGCATAAAGGTTCCCGGAAGTACCCCGGTCAGAATAGCAGACCAGCTGTATTGTCCCAAAATCAGCAGCATTGCCGCATAAATTAATCCCAGAAGAATGCCAGTGTATAAAAGCCATCCGGGTATCGTTCTTTTTTTACAGTCATAACAGCTGCAGATTCCCAAAAAGCTGCATAATATCAGGTTTTCTGCCATATTGTCCTCCTTTTTATCCGCATCTGGAACAGGGCGGCCTTCCGCCGGCTTCCGATAACGGAATACATCTGACGGTTCTCTTCAGTCCGCTGCACTCAATTGTATTATGATATCTGTTTCCTTCTCTGGTAAGATAAACCAGCCCGCTGCCATCACCTCCGCACTTCTCGCATGGATAATATTTTGCTCCTGATTCATTACGCAGCTGTTCCACCTCATCCTTTCCCGCCAGTTCGATGGACAGCGTAAGATGCGTACAATTCCTTTCCCGGTGATAAACGGTTCCGGTTTCCGTTATATATACATACTCCTCTGATTCAGATCCCCCTGCGTTCCGCTCCACATCATAGCCGGTCCATGCCCTCATATAGCAACAGCTTACTATCGTGGTTCCCGGATAAGCCAGAATGGGAACCGCCGGCTTTACCCGTGCCGGACGGATAAGTTTTATCATCTCATCCTCAGCTCCCACAGTATAAGCCAGCATAGACAGCTGCCTGCCCTGTTGATGAAGTGTCTCCAGATTCGTCGCAAAGGTGTGAAAAAATAAGGTGATGGATAATATGTTCATTATAAAAAACAGAAACAACGGTACAGCAAGAGATGCCTCCACTGTCATGGAGCCCTTCATTTTCTGCCTGTCCGGGAAGGAGGTGAACGGGGACACCCCTCTTGCCGGACTTATCTGGGGATATGGCAATGTGTGAAGTTCTTTTGATGTGTGAGGAAGCTGTGTTCGGAAGTGCATGACTTTTGTTGTTTTTAGTTTACAGTTACTTATTGCTTTGCGTCCGTGCAAAAGGGGCATCCCTGTTCACCTCCTTCCCTTCTTAATCGTATCCATATGCTCTTTTTATACTATACTGATATCCATATCCGCTTGATACGGAGGCCTCTGCCGTCATCGCATCCATACAGCCATCTATCCGAAAACAGCTGTTTCCCTTTGTCTGTCTGATATCCGCTTCCATAACATCCATCAGCCTTTCCGTTACCTTCTCCTGGGATTCCAGAAACAGGAATGCCTGCAGATAATCTCCATAGCCAAGTCCCTTCTGCCCCCTCGGATATTCAGATAAATGTCCCCGAAAGGTCAGAAGCTGGCTGAAAGGTGTATTCCAGCTTCCTGAGTCCTTGATAACAGGCACCTTTTCACCATCAAAAAGCATTCTTAAGTCCTTTACGCTCTCCGCATAACCCCAGGCAAAAAGGATCAGCTGGGTAACGGGTTCCTCCAGTTCAGGCATACCCAAAACCCCTGTAATCAGCAATGCAGCTCCTCTGGCCTCTGATTTTTTCTGTCCGTCGCTGAACAGATAAGCCACATTGGCAGCTTCTCTAACCAGCAGGATCTGATTCGCCATGCCACGCAAATTATCCAGGTCATTTCCCTTACCCTGCAGGATATACTCCACCTGATAGGAAAATGAGGAGCCGTCTTTTATCTGATTATAATAACCGCATTTATCCATAACATATTTCAGAAACAGACATGTATCCGAAACTCCTGACGGCAGTTCTACTCCTGATGGCAGCCCGGTACCTTCCATTTTATTGCTTCGCCCGGTATAAAGCGCCGCCTTCGGAATAGATTCCCTGGACAGGGAAGCGCTGTTTTCAACAGCCAGCTTCAGGATTCCCTCACCTCTTGCTTCATTTACCACATCTGAGGGCAGCTCCACATTTTTTCCTTCCCAGTCCTCGGCTTCCTGTTCTTCTTTATTTAAAATAGCTTCTTTTACCTGTTTTTCGGTTTCATTTCTGCGCAGCTCCACATCTGTTCCCAGAAAACCTCCCGTCTGTATCAATCCCGCATTTACGGCCGCCTGTTCCAGGAATCCCAGCCCCCATTTATCCTTCATATACGTAATCGCCTGCTTTTTCAGTACCGCTCCCTTTTCATCTGATGCAATTGCCGCCTGCTGCAAATCAACTCCGTCTGCAGAAAGTCCTGTCAGATCCTTCCCGACTGGAATATCAAACAGCTCATAAGGGCGAAAATTCATGTTCATATAATTCCTGATATGCTCCTCCGTATTGGAAAAGGCCGGCGAAGTGCCGCCATAGGACATATCTATAAAAAACAGTTCATATTGTTCCAGCATTTCCCGGTGATATTCTGCCAGAGCCGAATCCATGGCCATATCCATCACACATTCCGTTTGTGTACGGATGGTATGCATCCGTACACCTTCTATGACGGTGAGCAGCAGGGAAAGAAGAATTCCCGTAACCAGGGAAAGATAAACCGTAATATAACCTTTCCGCACAGCTTTCCCCTTTCCGGCTATATACTGCCGGCCTGACTTGTTATTTTCGAAAATATGGTTTGCACAAGGCTTGTCAGCTGATTCTTAAAGATTATTACAAGTCCGATCAGAACCAGTATGATAAGAATTACTTCAACCGTCCCCATACCTTCTTCCCCGCTCAGGACATTCCTGATTCGTGATTTTATTTCCGCAAAACCATTTACAGCATGCAAATAAATTTTCTTCATAGATTTATTCCTCCATTCTGCCTTTTAGGCAGCTCCTTTCATAATTCCTTGTTTCCTACATACCCGCAAAAGAAAAGCATGCCGGCACCATAATCAGTACCATTACCACCACAAGCATCAGCATCATGGGAAGAAGCAGTCTGGTTCCCGCCTTTTCTCCCAGTTCCCTCGCATTTCTTTTGCGTTCTTCAAAAGCGTGTTCTGCCTCCTGCTGCAAAGCCTGCAGCAATCCCGAAGCTCCCTTTTTAAGATTCTGGGAAAGCAGCGCGGCACATTTTCTGTACTGAGTCAGGCGGCATCTCTGCCCAAAATGTTCGTAAGCCTGTGCTTCCGTTATTCCGCTCTCCATTTCCCGGCAGGCCAGGGTGAGTTCTTCGTATACGTATATAAGCTCCTGATTTCTTGTTTTTCTGTTTTGATAATCCGCGGCCATTCTCTGAAAAGCGGAGCGGATGGGAAGCCCCGCTCCCATCAGAAGCGCCAGCTTACTTATGAACTCAGGATAGGAAAGCAGAAGCTGTTCCTCTCTTTGTTCCAGTTTTTTCTTTAAATCCCGATCCTGAAGGCGATATAATATGCACCCGGCAGCGACAAACAATGCAAAAAGAAGAATGCTGTTATCCGTAATTTTTTCCTTCCAGGAAATCTGCCGCATTTCCACCCTTTCAGGAAGCAGAAAGCCTTCCTCCTGCCTGGATGCCTTTTCCCTCTTAACCGCAGTTTCTTCAAGAAGCTTTCGGAACCGCTCCTCCTCTGTGAGTGCAGGAGGACATACTCTGACGGCAAATATCTCTTCCCATTGTTCCTCCCCGCAGGTAAGGACCGCCCGAAGCTCCGTAATTTCTCCCTTTTCGCCAAGCTGCTTTGTTGTTACCTTTCCGTCACTGTGAATCAGCTTATAATTACCGCACTCCCAGGTAATCTGAAAAGGGTATCCAGGAAGTGAGGAAGGAAAATTAAGGTCTTTTGATACCTCATTCAGTGTGGAATTATCACCTCTCACCTCATTTTCAAGAGCTTTCCTGACCTCTGGAAGCATTTCTCCCAGCTGCTTACTGGTATATTCTCTCTCCTGGACCTCCAGCTGAAGTTCTTCCTTCTTTTTTCCCTCCCACGCTTCCAATTCTACCCGGAGACTTCCTTTTCCATAGGAATTCCTCTGCAGCCAGCCATCCTCCGACAGCTTCTTATTCATTAATGCGGACAGGTAAAATGCCATTGACAGCAAAGCCCCTATGGATATGAGGAACAGAACGGTACTCAGCTTACCCGTATTGTAGCTTTTCAGCCGTTCCTTCGCTTCACGGGGATACAGGATTTCCATATCCTCCTTCAGCTGCAGCCTCGATGCCGGTTCCTTTTCCATTTTCAGATGCTGCCTCAGCCTCAGCAGCCGTTCCTCCAGCCATGCAGCGGGCTTCAGAAACAGGCGGCAGGGCGCCGGCATATCGGCATCCGCATCCGCTTTAGTACTCCTGCTTATCAGAAGCAGCACAATAATTCCTGCAATGATGCCTGCATAAATAACCCACATATGTCACACCTCTATTTCTATTATTTTCCTGGATAAATAAAATGCGGCCAAATATACCGCCAGACAGCCGGTCATAATAAGAATGCCGGCAGCGTTAAAGTAAAGACAGTCAAAGAAGCCTCTGGAAGTCAGCTGCAGATAAGCCATGATTAAAAACGGTACCATATTCATAATTTTCTGTTCATATCTTCTGGATGACAGCAGCGTCTGAATTTCCTGTTTAACCTCAATCTTTTCCCCTGTTACGGCTGCGCTGCGGCGTATAATATCATTCAGATTGCCTCCGCTCCTCTTTGCTATGGAAAAGACCTCTGCAAAATCCTCAATATCCGGCTCCCCGCTTCTGATTCCCAAATCCGCCAGCAAAAGCTCCAGCGGCACATGATTTCTGAGTCCCTTCCTGAAAAAGCGAAGCTCTTTTGCCATCAGACTGTCATCACCATAAAGACGTTCCATATCTTTTCCCGCTTCAAGGAAGGCATTTTCAATGGAGTATCCTGCCTGCAGCCCTGCTGCGACAGACAAAATTGTGTCTTTGAATTGATCTGCCAGCCGTTGTCTCTGTCTGCGAATGAGCGTTTTTTCCGTTTCTTTAAATGTGAACAGAATCAGAGGAGACAGCGGCAGCACAGCCCAGAAGGAATGATAGAAAAACCATGCAAGCAATGCGGCGATACCGACTCCCTGTGCGCCGTAAAGAAGAATTTCCTTCCTTGAAAAGGTATATTTCCGATAATCCGGCGCATGCTCCTTTTCCTTCTCTTCTTTTTTCCGGTTATGCAGATCCAAAACCCGCCATTTTAAGTTTATCTTCATGCAGCAGCTTCTCCTTTCTTATCAGTCTTCCCTGTACCCTGCCGGACGTCTCTCCCTCTTCCTCAAAGGAAAACAGGGAAGACAGCCGGATTTCCCCGTCTTCAATGCCTGTAACCTCTGCTATCTGCAGCACTTTTCTTGTTTTGTCACGCAGCCTTCCCAGGTGTACAATAATATCCACGCCGGAAGCTATCTGCCTGCGTATTGCGGGAAGCGGAATTTCCATTCCCATCAGCATCATGGTTTCCAGCCGCATCAGCATATCCTGGGCGCTGTTGGCATGGCCGGTTGACATCGATCCGTCATGTCCGCAGTTCAGGGCGCTGGCAATCAGATCCACCGCTTCTCCCCCTCTGACCTCACCGACAATAATTCTGTCCGGCCGCATCCTCAAAGAGGTTTTAATCAGATCTCTGATAGTAATGGGCTGGCAGCCTTCCACATTGGCATTCCTTGTTTCCATCCGGACCAGATTGGGAATCCCCCGGATTTGCAGCTCCGCACTGTCTTCAATGGTTATCAGCCGTTCATCTGCAGGAATAAAACCTGCCAGTGCATTCAGGAATGTTGTCTTGCCGCTTCCTGTGCCCCCGCTGATAAAAATATTGTATCTGGCCTTTACCAGCTTCTCCAGAAAGCTGCATGCTTCCTCGCTGATGGATCCGATTGCCAGCAGCTCTCTCATACCAATAGGCTGTTCCGGGAAACGTCTTATGGTTACCACCGGCCCGTTAAGAGCAATGGGACCCAGCACCACATTGACTCTGGAACCATTTTCCAGCCTGGCATCCACGATTGGGGAGGTTTCGTTCACCACCCTGTTGCAGCCTGCCACGATCTGTTGTATGACATCCTGCAGCTTCTCTCCTGATTCAAAGCCGCAGGGCCAGGCAAAAAGCCTGCCTGCTCTCTCTACAAAGATTCCTTCCATCCCGTTGATCATTATCTCTGTTACCTGTTCATCCTCAATCAGCTCCTGCAGCACATCCAAACCCCGAATGGTGAAAAACAGCTCCTTTCCCATCCTGGCCCGTTCATATACATTGAGCCTGCCGGCGAATTCTCTTGCCCGCAGCCGGTCAGCTATGGCATCCTGTATCTCTTCATCCGACATCTCCCTGGTAAAGTCCATGTCTGAAAGAAGCTCCCGCTTAATCCCATCCCTTACTGCCAGATATTTTTCCTGTTCCATCTGCCGGTACCCTCCCTTCTGCCTGCTCTTATCCGTGCGAACCTGCAGTCATTCATCTGTCTGAAATACATATGGCTGTGACGCATCTATTCTTCCTTCCAGTCCTCTCTTATCAGTTCCTGTACCAGTACGGCCAGTTCGCCCCGGGTCATATTCTCCAACCCCGCCGGCAGCTGACGGAACATAGGCAGTCTGCATTTCCTCGTCTTTTCCAGTATTTCCTCGCAGTCAAGACAGCGCAGCAGCTCTTCATACTGCTCCTGTTTTGCCGCGGCAAATCCATCATCCCTGGTAATGGTATAAACCCTGGTACACAGCTTCAGGATATCGAAAAGTCCCTGTATGGCTTCCGATAAATCAAGAAGAATATATTCATATCTTCCTGTCAATTCCAGTTCTTCAAAAAGCTGCAGCCACTCCTCTTTTTCCACTCTCTGCAAGTCCATGCAGGAAAAAACAGGGGGGATGAAGTCAAGTCCGTTCACCTTCTGTACCATTCCTTCCAGCCTGTAAGGAAATCTGCCGTCACCGTTATGCAGGAAATAAATCAGATCCGACAAATCGGTTCGAAACTCCCGCTGCAGCATACGCGCCAGCCCGGAATAGCTTTCAAAATTCAGATAAAGCACTTTGTGTCTGCGGGCGAGAAGCTGCCCAAGAGTGAAAGAAAATGTGGTTTGGAGACACCGTCTTACCGGTGCGTAGATTCCGATGAGCTGTACGTTCCCCAGCCTCTGAGAACGTGTAGCCGGAGGAAGAATTCCTCTGTCTGCGGCTATTTCCATAATTCTGCGGACAATATTGTCCATGGACTGATACTTGTTCACGGTGTCCAGGCCAGGCGGCCCCTCCCCGCATTCCTCAAGTATCAGAATCTGATCCGCCTCCCAGTCCGTTTCCGAGCGATATACGGATTCTGTAATCAGCAGAAAGGAAACGCGGCTGTCTTTACAGAATTGCTTCAACTTGTCCGGGCTGGTAAAGACCTGCACTTCAAAGGGAAATCCGTCCTTTGCCGTCAGCAGGCTGAGATAATCCGTGAGATGACAGGCGAATTCCTGCTCTCTGTCACATACTGCCAAAATATTCTTTTTCAATAACACCTCCCGGTTCACATGGAAAGGGTATTTTCATAAAATACGCAGTAAAATCCCACTCTCCGTTGTTCCCCTGAATAAAATAAAAATGATGGAAAAATGAAAATGCTGATTCAACAGCCAGAAAATGATACACGGTTCTGCCTGAAAACAGATACCGCAAAAGAAAATTAGATATTTCCGATTGGTAAAATGAAGTATAAAACATGGTTTCCATTTTGTAAATAGGGTTACGTAAATTAAATCATTTTTGTTAAAATGTTCCAAAGGTGTCACAATAAAAAGAATAAAAAAGCCGAAAACACCTGGAAAACACTGAGTTTCCAGGTGTCAAAAAAACCTCCTACAGCATAGAAACCACATTGATCCCATACAGCAGCGCCACCCCCGGCAGCCCGAGCAGTCCTGACGCAATAATACTGAAGGGTCCGATTCCCACACGCCAGGCAAAGCCCTGTGACTGCAAAAACATATTGATAAAATAAATTGCCAGCGTCCCCAGTACAGCGCGCATAATAAAATTAATCAACAGCTCCGTTTTGCTGCGCATGGCTGCAATCAGAAGTACAAGCGCAAAAGCGATGCCTATCATCAAGGCTCCGTTCATATTTTCCATTTATCCTCCGGTCCCGACGTATTTCGGCAGGGTTATTCACATTTCATCCCTCCAAAACAGATCGGTCTGTCCTTTCTACACCATATGTGAAAAATATGAAAATATAACATGCATATTTTACCTTTTTTCTGTATATACTTATTTACAAAGTACTTATTGGCAAAATCAGGCAGAGGAGGAGGATTCATGAAATTCCATTTCAGCCAGGGCTCTGTGAATAAAGCGGACAGGCCCCTTACCTATCAGGAAAGTCTGATGCTGGACATACAGAAGACAAGATGTGAATTGGAAAATGCCTACGCGGGTTTTGATTATGTTACAGATCCCGATCTGATTGACTGCTATATTTATGAACAGAATGCAGTCATGAAAAGATACAAATACCTTTTGCAGAAAGCGGCAAGCTTAAAGGCCTCAGAACAGACGGTAAGCGGATAACACCGGCTCTTTTCGATCTGCCGCCGCAAGCTTATGCAGGCAGAGTTTTTCCCCCTTGACTTCTGCCTGATTTAAAAGCACAGCCTCCTTTGGGAAGGCTGTGCTTTTATTTTGAATTATCAGAACATAAATACTGCTGCGCTTGATGCGGGAAGGTCAAAGGTAATCCGGTAGGGCTTATAGTCGCATGGCTCCGCTGTTGCCCGGATGGATGCAGGTATCTCCGTCCCATTTCCACCGAATGCTTTATCATCGCTGTTCAGAATAAGCTTGTAGCTCTTCTTTTTGGGCACGCCCACACTGTAGTCTTTTCTTTCCACAGGGGTCATGTTCAGCACGAAAAGGAGGCTGTTTTTGCCATCTGAGGATCTGCGGATAAAGCTGTATGTACTGCGTTCCGCATCGTCCGCATTCACCCATTCGAAGCCGTTCCAGTCATTGTCGATTTCATGCAGGCACGGATATTTACGGTAAAGGTTCAGAAGTGTTTTTACATATTCCAGCATGCCGCTGTTGAGTTCATCCTGGAGCATATACCAGTCAAGCTCCCTGGCCTCGCTCCATTCTCTTTCCTGGGCAAATTCCTGTCCCATGAACAGAAGCTTCTTCCCTTCGTGCCCGAACATATATGCATATCCGGCTCTCAGGTTCGCATACTTATCAGCTCTCAGGCCAGGCATTTTATTTACCATGGAGCATTTCAAATGCACCACCTCATCATGAGACAGCGGAAGGATATAATTTTCCGAACTGTTGTAGCTCATGGCAAAGGTCATGGCGTAATGATCATTTTTACGGAAATAGGGATCCAGCTTCATGTACTCACAGAAATCATGCATCCATCCCATATTCCACTTAAAGCTGAAGTCCAGGCCGCCTTTGTCAATAGGCCCTGTAACGAGCGGCCATGCGGTAGATTCCTCCGCAATTGTCATAACTCCGGGGAAGGTCCCTCTGATGACGGAGTTAAAATGCTTGAAAAATTCTATGGCCTCCAGATTCTTGTTGCCGCCGAATTTATTGGGCACCCATTCGCCGTCTTTTTTGCCATAGTCCAGATAAAGCATGGAAGCCACGGCATCCACACGCAGGCCGTCAATATGGAATTCCTTAATCCAGAAAAGAGCATTGGCAATCAGGAAATTTTTTACCTCGTTTTTGCCATAATTGAAAATCTTGGTGCCCCAGTCAGGATGCTCTCCCAATCTTGGATCGGGATGTTCAAAAAGCGGTTCCCCGTCAAACTCCGCGAGTCCGTGGGCATCCTTGGGAAAATGCGCGGGCACCCAGTCAAGGATCACACCGATTTTATTGCGGTGAAGGGTATTAATCAGGTATGCAAAATCCTCCGGCGTCCCATAGCGGGAGGTAGGCGCATAATATCCTGTCACCTGATACCCCCAGGAACCGTCAAAGGGATGCTCTGCAACACCCATCAGCTCCACATGGGTAAATTTCACTTCCTTAAGATAGCTGACAAGACGATCCGCAAACTCCCTGTAATTATAAAAACCGTCCTCCGTCCCGTCCGGATGTTTCATCCAGGAGCCGATATGACATTCATAGACAGCCAGCGGTTCCCTGTTCATATCCTTTCCCGCACGTTCCTCCATCCATACAGAATCTGTCCATTTAAAATGGGTAATATCCGTGGTAATGGAAGCTGTGCCAGGCCTTTTTTCCGCATAGTTGGCAAACGGGTCCGCTTTATAAAGCTTACGGCCGTCAGGCGCGGTAATCAGAAACTTATACATCTCTCCCGTGCCTACTCCGGGAATAAAAAGCTCATAAATTCCTCCCGGCCCCTTTTTTTTCATTGGGTATTGGGTTTCCTCCCATCCGTTGAAGGTACCGAAAACATGTACCTGCAGCGCATGCGGCGCCCAGACAGCAAAAAACATTCCCTTCTTTCCGTTCTCCACGGAAGGGTGGGCCCCCAGTTTTTTGTAGATGTCATAATGTGTCCCCTGTGCAAACAGATACTCATCGGCCTCGGAGATAAAAACCTCCGGTGCTTTTTTTGTCTTTGCTACACCTGCCATCTCTACCTCTCTTCCGCCGCCATAGGCGGCTTAGATTCTTTCTATATGAAATCCCCCTCATGCAGAATAATCATATCATCATCATCGTACCGTTTTGCCAGCAGTACATCCATAAAATGCTTCGGCGTCTTGCGGTTGGCGTGATCAATCGCTTCGTCCACAATATCCCTGACGTCGTTTACCGTTACGATATGATCGCTTGTCTGCATATCTTCAATGCGGGTATGAAGGGCCAGCCTTCCCAGCTCATCGATTGCGTATTCATGCATTTTTGCGTACTGACAGCCATAGGCTACAAGCGTACCGTTATCCAGCGCTTCGATGTCAAATCTCGCATTAAAGAAGGACTCCATTTCCGGATTGGCGGAAATCAGTTTCTTTATATTTCTCTTCGTATCTACCAGAATTACCAGGATGCCTGTCCGCTCCTGGTTCAGCGCATCCAGAAGGCTTCCCATGCTTTCATCGGCGATGTCCCCTGCCGAGTCTATGACAAGGGCGCCTCCGGCCAGCTTTTCAATCAGTTCCGCCGGATTCTTTTTGCTGAAGGCATCTCCGTCTATTTTTGCAAGCTTTCCGGAGAAATTATGATCCTTTGCCCGGAAGTCCCTGACAATATTCTTCGTCAGGTTCATCGTGTCTGAGCCCGGGTCCCCGGTAATAATCAGGTTTCCCGTATATGCGGCAAGGCTCAGCCTGTCCAGCGCACGGACCAGTCTCTTCATCGCGCCCTTCGTGGGTACAAAGGAGGCAAATAGCTGTTTTTCTTCCCGGCTCATGGAACGGATTTCCTGTTCCAGGCGTTCGTCCTCCCGGCGTTCTTCTTCTTCCTGGCTGACTTCCTCCTCCGGATATTCCTCTTCGTTAGCCGCCTCTTCCTCTGCTGCAGCTCCTTCATAGGGCTGCTGTACATATGCCGCGGAATCATTTCGTTCCTCCTGCCCGTATGAGGCTTCCGGTTCGGGATATGCGGGAGCCTGCGGCGCAGTCTCCTGCTGAGGCTGAGAATATGGCTGAGCAGGCTGTGTATTATAGTCAGTACGGACTGGCTGCGCCTGATCCTCCGGCATTACTGCAGGCTGAACCTCCGGCTGCGTATGTACTTCTGCGGAGGACCCGGTCTGTGCCGGCTGAGACTCAGGTAAAGATTGAGGCGCCGGATGATACTGGGTTTCCGGGATAGCCTGGGCTTCCGGGACGGACTGCACTTCCGGAACGGCCTGCGCTTCCGGTGCCGGCTGCACCGGCTGGGGTACTGCAGCGGCTCCTGCACCAGGCTGCTGCTGTATGGGAGCCTGAACGGGCGAAAGCTCTTTCATGCCGGACTCCGGCGCAGTGACTGCGGCTGATGGTACACCGGCTCCTGCTGCAGGCACTGCATTTACGGGAACACTTCCCTGCAATGCCGCACTAACCGGTTCCCCGGCACGCTTTATGGCGTTTTCCACTTCTTCAGCCGCCCATATCTTGGTATGTGCGGATATTACACTGGTATCGGCATGACGTTTGCGCTCCACGGGAATTCTTTCTTCCTTCTGGAGACGTTCCAGCACACCCTTTCTGGCAGTCTCATCAAAGTCACGGAAAAGAGAACCGGTCTGCTCCATAACCCGCTGCTGCAGCTGCTTACGGCGCTTCTCCTCGTTCTCATGCTTCATTTTCTCCCATTCCTTCATGATGTCTTCAATATTCATCTGCCCGGTGATTTGTCTTTCGATTTGCTGCTCTTCCGGCATAACCAGACCGATCTGACCGTCATATTCCTGGGATAAATAACTGTTCATTTTTGGTTCACTGCTTACATAACGGTCCTCAGCCGGAACCTCCGGCTGCTGAACCTGAGTATAAACAGGCTGTGCCTCCGCCGTATAGGGCGCAGGCTGCTCCTGCACACTGTTCTGAGGCATATATCCCTGTGCGGATGCCTCCGGCTGATAACTATACTGATTGGCTTCCGGCTGGTATTCCTGCGCGGGAGTCTCCTGCTGATACCCCTGCGCCGCTTCGGCCGGATACTGCTCTCCCTCCGGCCGTCCCCCTTCATATTCATATTGTTCATACTGTTCGCCGCCGTACTGCTGTCCGGCGAAGTTCTGTTCATTCATCTCCCCTGTATCAGAAGAAATATCATAGGACTGATCCGCAAAGGTCTGGTCGGCGTAGGCCTGTTCCTGGGCGATCAGCTGTTCCTTATATGCCTGAAGGGAAACCGGCTCGCCTGCGGGCTTTCCGTTAAGCATGAGTTCTTCCATGCTCTTGGCCAGTTCTTTCTGAAGGTTGATGGTATTATACTGCCCCACGTCCATGGGCTTTACATGGATGTCGTCCTCCGCTGCCGCGCCGTTCTTCGCAGTCGCGTTCCGGCCCTTCTGTTTCTCCTCCGGTTCCGGGACGCGCAGCCCCTGCTTACGCATCATGTAGGCTTCGAATTTCTGCTGCTGCGCCGGTGAAAGGGGCTGATGAAGCATTTTCAGCTCCATGGCCTTAATTACATATTTCCCTTCGCCGAACCAGAGAATAAGTTCGTCGCATTCCTCCACACATTTAGTTGCCAGACCTACCCTGTGATAAAGGTATGCCAGCTCATAGGCCCATTTTTCCCTGTAATCCCTCTTTTTGAGTTCCTCAAGGACTGCAATCCGCTCCTCCAGCCCCACGTCCTGCGCTTCGTACAGCTTGTACTGGAGCACATATCTGCCGCTGTCATTGGGGGCTATCTGGACAAAATCCTTATAATACTCAATAGCCTGTACCACTTCTCCCATCTTAATAGAAAGATCACAGAGAGAATAAATAATCATTCTCCCTGCGGGGTGGCGTTCGTTCGCCATTTCCAGAAGCAGCTTCGCATCGTCAAATCTTCTGTTTACCTTATAAAGATCACTGACTGTGCAGAGCATCATCACACTCTTCACTCTTGTCCAATCAATGGTATCCGCGACCTTCGCAGCTTCCACATACTTCTTCTGCGAGATCAGTGTCTTAATTTCCTCTGCCCGTATTTTGTACTCATATTTATCCAAGGTGCCACCTCTACCGTAATCCTGATTAGGCATAATTACCCACTTTTTTATCATTTAAGTTTACCATAGGTGCAATGTCTTGTCAAAGCCAAATGCCCGTAAATATAAGCTTCTTTTGCCATTCTAATACGGTTTTACGATAATCTTAAAATAGTGCTTATGCATACTTTTAATCAAACAGCACCTTCCAGTTTTCATTTTCTGCCGCCGCAAAGCACATGGCAACCTGTTCCTCCGTTGTTTTGTCCGCATCCATTTGGGGAAGTCTGTCAGGGGGGAACCAGCCGCTTTGGACGGTTTCAATATTACTTTCGAATTTTCCTTCTATGGGTTCGCAAAGAATAAATACCTTGCAGATATTATATGCGTGAGGCGGCAGATTATGCCGGTTCCGGTCCTGCACCGCTACGATTTTTACCGGTGCGACAAGCATGCCCGCCTCTTCCCTGGCCTCCTTTACCGTATTTTCACGGATGGTCTGATCCATATCCACCCAGCCTCCGGGCATGGACCAGCGGCCAGTCATTTCCTGGACAAGAAGAATTTTTCCATCCCTGATGATGGCTGCCCGGCTGTCAAGCTTGGGCGTCTGGTATCCGCTTTCCAGGCAGAAAAGATCATGTACCTGTTCAAAGGATAAATCCGTGTTACAGCTTACGATTTCCGCCGCTATTTCGCGTATTCTTCCAAAACGTTCCAGATCAAAGCGATCCTTTGAATAGGTAAGGCCGGCCTGGGCGATGAACTGCAGTTCCATGGCCCATTTCAGCCATCTGCGGTTCTTTCGGGGATCTTCCTTCCGCACAAATACGGATGGGATTTCTCCGGGATGCGCAAGATAAAAATCTGCTCTGATATGCTCGGGCGAAGCGCAGCCCCACAGCGCCAGCGCGCTTTCCACGCCTGCGTCGGCGGCGCATGCCATATCATAGGCCGTATCACCAATATATACCGCTTCTTCCGGCTGTGCCTTCTGCCTGCGCAGATATTCCCTGACAGGTTCGCCGTCCGGCTTGTGGCGGATGGTGTCATCCGCACAGATGACGGTATCAAAAAATGGCTCCAGCCCAAACGGAAGAAAATCCTTTTCATATTCCGGCCGGTTCCTGGAGGTGACGATTCCGAGACGGATTCCTTTTTCCTTAAGCGCCGTAAGTGTTTCACGGATTCCCGGGAATATACGCATATATTTATGATAGGACGGTGTCAGAGTTCCCCAGAACTGTACGGTCTCCGCAAGCTCTTCCTCCGCGAAGCCCAGTCTGCGAAGCGCGGCTTCACTGGGAATCCCCAGCGCAAATTTCAGTTCTTCCGTTTCCATATGTTTCCCTTTTTTCATCAGCACTGTTTCCTGCAGGGAAAGAAGCACTGATTCCTCAGAGTCGAGCAGTGTTCCGTCGATATCAAAAATCACATGTTTTTTCATAGGCTATATATCCCTTTCTTTCAGCATATTGGCAATTACCAAGAGGCCCTGTTCGTAGTCTGTTTCATAGGAGTCTGAAATCTCCAGCAGGGGCATGGAGTGTTCGGGAATTACTTTTTCACATTCCCGGTACAGCTCCTCCAGCACGCCGTCCAGGAATGGGTTTCTGTACAGCACCACTCTTTCCGGATTGAGCACCGAGGCATAGATTTGTATGATTTTACAGTATATTTCCAGCATACGGGACGGGGCAAAATTCTTGTCTGCGGGCCTGAGCTTTCCGGGCATATCCGGCAGGAAGCCCAGTTCCCCTGCAAAATCGCTGGCGCCCTGCCATACCTTTCCATTAATTACTATGCCGGCCCCCATGCCGTTTTTGCCCAGATAAATACAGACACAGCAGCCGTCGCTGCGGCCGGCCAGGCTCCATCTGCCCGCCGCCACAGCATTCATGTCATTTACCGCTCTTACGGGAATTCCGAATTTCCTTGAAAAATGCTCCTGCAGGTTTACCCCTGTCAGTTCACTTCCTCCCGCGGTGAGAACAACCTTCCCTCCGGAAACCATGCCCGCCGCTCCGATTACAATCCCCTTCAGACAGGGAAACTGCGTTCGGATACTTTCTACTTTTGCTTCCATGGCAGTAAGAATGGGGAAATTTTCTTCGGAGGTTTCCTCCTTCAGGCTGTTTCCCTCCAGATCCTTCAACGACCAGTGGATTGTATCGTTTTCCACAGTAAGGAGCAGATAAAGGGAAAATACCGGATTCAGTCTGTACAGTGCGGCACATCTGCCGCCGCCTGATTTCTCCGTTCCGGCTTCCTCCACCTCTCCGGTTTCACAGAGAAGATCCACGGTTTTACTGACTGTGGGAAAGCTCAGGCCTGTTTTCCGGGAGAGAACGCTTTTGCTCACGGGACCCAGCCCTTTCATGCAGTCCCTCACAATTTCCTGGTTCATATCCTTAACGGTAAGCGTACTTGCCATCCTGTTTCCCTCCCAATATTATTTATTACTTTTTAAAAGTATTTTAATTATAGTGTATTAGCGGGTGCAATGCAATATTTTTTTACTTTACATTGGAATGTTTATATTAATCTAATACAAAAATATGAAAATCAAAAAAAGCTTTACACATAAGGCATCGTTTGTCTGCTTCTGCTAATTTTCTGCGGCATTCCGGTTCATTTTATTTCTATTTATATCTATTTATAATAGAAGAATTGCTTCCGGTATGATAAAGTATTTCTAGGGCAATTTTCAATACCGCTCCAGAGCTAATCCGGCTGCACCGCAGCAGCTGACAGGGCGGGCGGTAAATGGATATGCTTCGCAAATGCCCTTACCGGCAAATATTTATTACAGGAGACAGACATGAGGGGTTTAGGTACAATTATCAATGTGGCGGCCGTCATATTAGGCGGCGGCCTTGGCATGCTTTTGAAGGGAGGGCTGAAGGAACGTTTTCAACAGATACTCATGCAGGCCCTTGGGGTATGCACCATTTTTATCGGCATATCAGGAGCGTTGAAGGGCATGCTCCGCGTGGAGAACGGCACACTGGAAACTACGGGCACCATGCTTCTCATCGCGTCCCTGGTGACAGGTTCTCTTCTCGGGGAATGGATTCAGATAGAAAAATGGATGGATCGTTTCGGCGAATGGCTTCGTGAAAAGGTGGGCGGAAAAAATGACAGCCAGTTTGTGGAAGGCTTTGTTTCCGCTTCCCTTGTCATCTGCGTAGGAGCCATGGCCATTGTGGGCGCTTTGGAGGATGGTATGCGGGGCGACTACTCCATGCTTGCCGCCAAGGCGGTTTTGGATGCGGTAATCGTAATGGTTTTTGCCTCTTCCTATGGAAAGGGCGCGGTATTTTCCGCACTTCCGGTGGGACTGTGGCAGGGCGGCATCACAATTTTTGCCGGGTTTCTGGAACCTGTCCTCACACCGCAAATTGTTTCCGATCTTTCCTTTACCGGGAATGTGCTGATTTTCTGTGTGGGCGTGAATCTTGCCTTCGGCAAAAAATTCCGCGTAGGAAACATGCTGCCGGCCTTGCTCTTTGCTGCAGTGTTTGATGCAGTTGCAGGTATATTTTAAATTTATTTGTATTTTTTGTAGAAATGGAGAAAACTATTAAAAATGAAAACATATCTTGTAGATTTTCTTAATAATTTAAAGAATTGCTGTCTGAAGAAAAAACATGGCATAGTTCTTCATAATATGATTTTCCCTCTGTGGCTGCTGTGGATTTTTCCCGTGACCTGGATCGTGGTGCTTCCGGCGAACCTGTTGATTGATCTGCTTGTCCTTTCGCTGACCATGCGCTGTCTTAAGCTGGACGGCAGAAAGGAAATCGCCAAAAAGGCTGTTCTGAAAATATGGGTTTCCGGGTTTGTTTCTGATTTTATCGGCACCGTAGTGATGGTTTGTGCTGTACTCATAGATTCCTTTCTGGATTACCAGTCTCCGCTGGGGGCATGGTGGTACGAAAATATAACAAATGCCGTGGCGCTTGATCCTTTTGAAACTCTGCCCGCATTCCTGTGGACGGCGGCCTGTATCCTTATCAGCGGTATCTGCATTTATCAGTTGAACTTCAGGATGGCGTTGAAGAAGGCTGTGCCGGATACGGCTATACGGAAGAAGCTTGCGCTTTCCCTTGCCGTATTTACCGCCCCTTATCTGTTTTTACTTCCCACAGCATGGTTTTTCTGATGACAGGCATCCGGGGTAATGTTTCCCCAGTTTTTCCATTTTCAGCACATCTGAACATTTAATGCGCCGGCCATAAGCAGAGAAAACAGAGCTGGAAGAATCCATTTCCAAAGACAATTCTGGGTGGATGATGACAGCATCTGAGAAGGTAGTTAACAGATAACTCTAGGAAAATAATCGGATATTTACGATATTTTTCTTTATTTTTTAATATTTTTTCTTTATTTTTTAATATTTTTCTTTAAATTACCTAATATTTTTAAATCCCTTTTCATATGCAATCCAGGCATATACAGACAGGAGAATTCAAATGGAAGCTTATGTAAATGCAGTAATCGAAGAACATTATCACACTCTGCCCCTCTCCGTCAAAGCCCTCGGCGGCGGGTTTTATGGAAGGGTCTTTCTGGCAGTGCTGCCTGAAGCTCCGTTTCGGGTGGTAATTAAGCTCTATCTTTATCCCGGGCTGGCCCTGCAGGAGGAAACGCAGCTGAATCTGCTGCACCGCACCGCACTTCTGCCCATGCCGAAGGTCTATTTTGTCCGTGTAAATGACAGCCTTATCCCCTATGATGCACTTGCCATGGAGTTCCTGGAGGGAATCAATGCGGGAGGTGAAATAAGGCTTTCCAGAGAGTATATGAAAAAACTGGGTGCCGTGATGATTGATAACCTTATCGCCTGGCACAATACCTGCAATCCCGGAGGTTTTGGGAAAATCAATGCCCCCTCCCCTGAGAAGGACTGGCTGTCCTGTTACCGCAGGAAGGCCGGGGAAGATTTGAAAAAGGCAGAGATCCTTTACCGAAGCGGGAAGCTGGAAAAGGATGTATTTTCCCTGATGGACAGGGCCTATGAGAGGATAGATGACATTTTTTACCTTCCTGTCACAAAGGCATCCCTGATTCACGGGGATTACAATACCTGGAACCTGCTCCTCAGCGAGGATCTTTCCCGGGTGTCCGGGGTGATTGATCCCTTTAACTGCTGCTTTGCCGATGCCGAGATGGATCTGTACCAGCTGGACAATGCCAACGGCAGGGATTACGGGCTGCTGGAGCAATACAGTCAAAGAGTCCGGCTCAGTGAAAACTTTGCATTAAAAAACCGCTTCTATGAATTATTCACAGAGCTGATGCATTATCACGATGCCCATGTGGATCCAATCGTTCCCAGGGTCGCAGAGGAAGCGGAGGCGCTCCGCATCCAGCTTGTCAGGTTTGGCATTATCTGAGGCCGCGCTTTGTCCAACTCTAAAATAACAGGCCTGAGCTGACAGCTGATCCGCATTCAGGCCTGTCATTTTAGGGCTGGACAAAGCGAAATGAACATGTTATATTGATGGGGAATCAGCGTTGCTGAGTTCAAAAAAGAGAAAAAGACAACGGCTGAAGAATAACCATCATCATTTAGCAGTGTTTTGAATTGACAGCCTGACATAACAGGCAGACAGGAGAAGAAATGCGGAAATAATCTGAATTTGGTATGGGAGTGTATTTTGAAATTGCTTTCTGCAGGATGAGCAGTACCATTCATGAGGTATTGGCCTGCTATCCATAAAGCGCAGCAAGCCTGGGGGATTAAACCAGGGGGGATCTGCCACGTAAAGCAGGGAGCCTGCTATCGCAGGAAGCGGACTGCAGGAATGAATTTTCAAACATACTCCAGGTAACTGGTTATAAAACCAGGTTAACAGTAAACAATAGTGAGACGCGGGATTACAGAGGTTTTAGACACGAACGCGCCTGCTTTCGTTTGTTGCCATTTTCGGATTTTCAGCATTTTCATAATAGATTTCAGCGCATAATCCAGGCCCTTTCCGTGTGTTCCGGAAGGCCGGGCGGTGTTTTTTTACGGCACCGGCAGCGTTGTCCGTTATGTAAATAACATTAAAATCCACATCCGGCGGCAGACGGAACGTGGATTTTTTTATATCCTTTCGGCAGGCGTATTTTCCCGGTAAATTTACATACTGCGTTGAAAAGGAGCTGATGCTGAATGCTGCAGATAAAGAATCTGACAATCACACACAAAAAGGACCTCCGTCCTCTTCTGGAGGATTTTAATTTTACACTGAACACGGGGGACAGGGCGGTAATAATCAGTGAGGAGGGCAACGGAAAATCCACCTTGCTGAAGCTGATTTATGATGCCTCACTTGTCTCTGACTATGTGGAATATACCGGCCAGATACTCACCCAGGGAACACTGCTTGGATATCTTCCCCAGGAATTTCCCGATGCCTGGAAAAAAGAAACCATCTACAGCTATTGTGTCGGAACGCCTGCCTTTACTGATTTATCCCCGAAGGAGCTGGCAGCTATCGCTTCACAGCTTATGCTTCCCGCAGACTTTTTTTACTCCGACCAGCTTTGCGGAACGCTTTCCGGCGGAGAAAAGGTTAAGCTGCAGATTGCTGCGCTGCAGATGGGCAGTCCTGATATCTATCTTCTGGACGAGCCTTCAAACGATATTGATATTGAAACGCTGGAATGGCTGGAGCATTTCATCAACAGCTGCGGAAAACCGGTGCTTTTTGTCTCCCACGATGAGACTCTGATTGAAAATACTGCCAACGTTATCATACACCTGGAGCAGATCATGCGTAAGACCAGGCCACGCCATACCATTGTCAGAATGCCCTACCGGAAATACATCAGCAGCCGCGAAGCGGCATTTGAGCGCCAGGAACAGCTGGCGCAGAATGAACGCCGGGAATACCGTAAGCAAATGGAACGCTTCCGCCAGATTGAGCAGCGCGTGGAAGCAATGCAGAACGGAATCAGCCGCCAGGATCCCCATGGCGGCCGCCTGCTTAAGAAAAAAATGAAGGCTGTCAAATCCCAGGAGCATCGTTTTGAACGGGAAAAAGAGGATATGACACAGGCTCCGGATATGGAAAAGGCGATTTTTGTAAAAATAACGCCGGAAACCAGAATACCTAACGGTAAAATTGTACTGGATTATACGCAGGAAACGCTGTCTGCGGGCGGCCGGGTTCTTGCCTCCCACATTTCACTCCGGATTGCAGGCCCCGAAAAAATATGTATTGTAGGAAGAAACGGCGCGGGAAAAACCACGCTTTTGAAACAGATCGCCGCCCTGCTTCTGTCCCGTCCGGATTTAAAAGCCGCCTATATGCCCCAGGATTATGAAGAGCTTTTAAATATGGATCAGAATCCCGTGGAATTTCTTTCCGATAAGGGCGATAAGGCGGAGCAGACCATGATCCGCACCTATCTGGGCAGCATGCGGTATACGGCAGATGAAATGTCCCATTGTATCCGGGAGCTTTCCGGCGGGCAGAAAGCAAAGCTTTTGTTCCTGAAAATGAGTCTGGACGGCTGCAATGTATTGATACTGGATGAACCTACACGGAATTTTTCCCCGCTTTCCGGTCCGGTAATCCGTCAGGTGCTCAAAAGCTTCGACGGCGCGATAATCAGTATTTCCCACGACCGGAAATATATTGGGGAAGTGGTGTCGGCAGTTTATGAACTGACCCAAAACGGGCTTTACAAAAGGGTATAAAGCCGTATGCTTTCTGGATGGACGGAGGGATATTTTACTCCCAATATCCTTCCGCGCGGACCGGTCCCAGCAGGCCGCTTCCTTCCACAGGCATGGTTACGGAGAAGAAATCACGGTATTTGTGTACGAGCGTATTGGTGACATATACTGTCAGCCGGTTTTTGCCCTTCACGACTCCGGTGATGCTGCAGCTGTAGGGCGGCGCAATACGTACGGCCTTCTTTTCGCCGTTCAGCCATACCTCCAGCGTTTCATAGACAACTCCAAAATCAATCGAAAGCATTTCCCCATCGCGATCCGGATCCCACATAAAGTCCGCTTCATATCTGATTGTTCCCGCAAATTCCTCCATGCCTTCCGCTGCTGTGATATTGTACAGCCTGCCGGAAGCAGCGCCGGCAGATGCTCCTGCCTTACCGCTCTTTTCATCGTACGCTTCTGCCAGCCCCCTGTTTCCGGCAAAAGCTTTTTCCTTAAAGCTTCGGAAGGCCAACCTCCAGCCATCATCCAGTTCCATTACCCTTCCCCGCCTGACTTCCTTACAGCGGGGCAGCTGCTCCTGCGGCTCTCCCAGATAAAGCACCGACGCTTCGCCGGGCGCAAGCCGCAGCATAATTTTTCCGTCGTTATCCCTCTGTACCGGCCCCAGACGGTTTTCAAACGCATCATACCAGCAGGCATTCTCCGTTCCCGGCGCATATCCCTTCAGGGTTATGACGCTTTCCACGGAAAGAAACGGCGCCTCATTAAAAAAGAAAATAAAATCCCCATTCTGGTGTTTATAATGGTAATATCTCAAATAAGGGGACGTATTTTCACAAAAAATATCCCGTTCCATCACCGCATCCAGATAATCGAGCAGCCTGCTTTCCTCACCGCAGGCGCAGGAATAAAAGCTGCCGGAATCATCGGACATATGCGCTTCCTCCACCTTCACCAGATGGTTCCATTCTGCGGCAAACCCTTTTTTCAGGCGTTCTCCAGCCATTTTGTCCTGTTTATCCGTCCGGGCCCCCTCGTTTTTCCATCCGTAAAACCGCTCCGCCTCTCTCCAGCCGCTTTCTACCGCTGTCGGCAGAGAACCGGCAAAAATAACAGGGAAGCCCTCCGAAGCCGCATCAAGAAGCCATTCTGCCAGTTCCTCCGGGATATATGCGCATTCCGGGATCACCAGCGTCTCAAATTCTTCCTTCCCCACCATCATTTTTCCGCCGCTGATTCTGCTGGTTTCCAGAAGGCCCAGGGGGATTACTTCATAATCCAGCTGGTTTTCCGCCAGCAGCCGGCCGGTCTCTTCAAAGGGTTGATAAGCTCCCAGCCACTCCATTTCCGCGGTGTAAAGCAGTGCGATGCCGGCCGAATGCCTTCCTCCGTTAAGCAGGTGGCTCATCCGGTTCATATACCTGCAAAGGCAGGAAAACCAGGGATACTGGGGATTATTTCCCCATGCGTAAAAATGTGGCGGGCAGTCCGGATCCGGGAAATCTCCCCCTGTAAATGCGTGTGGGACGAACCAGTTGACCCCTCTTACGAGCATGTGATCCGTCAGCCACTTCATCAGCTTCAGCCCTTCACTCCAGCCATAGGCGCAATAAACCTCGCACATGGTTCTTCCCTTTTTCTTCGGATCCAGATGGCCCAGAGAAGCCCCCATTTTTGCAAGGCCATAGTGAAAGAAGGTACCGTTATATATCCCTTTTCCGCCGATATTGTAAAATTCATTCCTATCATAGCCGGGGCGGATCTGCTGCAGCACCACATCAATTCCGGACATATGCTGTCCCCACAGCGCTTTGAAAAAATGTCCGGTTCCCAGGCCAAGCCTGGCGTGAGTGCCGCAGTCCTCAATTACATGGCCGATATATTCCACATTATGAGCATCACACCATTCTCCAATCTGGCCGCAGAAATCCAGGCACTGAATTCCTCCTAAGGCCTATATCCACGGAGCAGATATGATATACTAATGAAGAACATTATTATTTTCCGCAAAGCATTTCACCATGTCCATCCATGTCAAGATTTTTAACAGCTACGCTGTTATTCTGATAAATGAAGGAGAACAAAACATGCAATGGGACAAAATAGAGCTGGCCTCCAGGATGCAGAATTACATCCGTGAACACTGTATGGACGAAGATTTCAGCATGGATGCGCTGTATGCGTCCACCGGTTATTCCAAAAGGCACGCCTGCCGTATTTTCAAGGAGCTTCTTTATAAGACGCCGGAGGAATATGTACGGGCCGTACAGATGACGGCAAGCGCGGAATCTCTGATTAAAACGGATGCCAACATTCTTGACATCGCCCTGGATACGGACTATGAAAGCCATGAGGGATATACACGGGCCTTTGAAAAGCTGTTCGGCACCACGCCTTCGTGCTACCGCAACGGCCAGACTCCGATTCCGCTCTTTATCCAATATCCCATAAAGCATTATTACTCCTATCTGAGGCAAAAGGAGAAGAAACAAATGGAAAATGAAAACAATCTGAACAATGAGACCAAGGCGTCTCCCTCCCTCTGCACCGTAACGGTTATCAGCAAGCCCGCACGGAAGCTTCTTGTAATGTATGCGAAGAAAGCACATGATTATTTTTCGTTCTGTGAGGAGGTGGGCTGCGAGTGGGAGGGGCTTTTTAACAGCATTCCCAGCCGTCTGGAGACGGCAGCCCTGATAACGCTTCCGCCGTCCCTGATACCGGAAGGCAGTACGGAAACCGCCGCAGGCGTGGAGCTGGATGCGGATGCGGTTGTCAAAATTCCTGAGGGCTGCAGCCTTATCGAACTTCCTCCCTGTGATTATCTTTACTTCCAGTCTCCTCCTTATGAAAATGAAGAGGATTACTGTACCGCCATCGAGCTTGTCTTCCAGGCAAGCGAGACATATCAGCCGGAACGCTTTGGGTACCGCTATGCTCCAAAGCTGGCTCCCGCCTTTAACTTCGGCGCGGATACCAGGACGGGCGGATGTATCTCTCTTCCTGTGCAGAAGCTGTAAAAAGAAGGCAGGCTTCCCTTCCCTACGGAAGGTGAAGCCTGCTGTGAGATATATGGTACTATTTTCCGTCCTCTTCCTTTTCATATCTTATTTCCAGGCCGGGTACGAATTTCCGGTCCATCTGATGCCTAGCCTTCCGGTTTTCCACGGTATCAAAAATGATGGAGAAATCGTAATCCGCCGGGTACATTTCCGCCGCGGCTACCTTCAGCTGAAGCCTTTTGTAATTGATCCTCATTTTTTTCTTCTGGATCTGCACTCCCACATCGCCCTTATCATCCGCCGGCTCATATACGATTCCCAGCTTTCTCTGGGGATATACCATGACGCTGTCTCCCATGGAGAAACGGCCTTTTATCTCTTCAGCCTTTACTTTGCAGGAATTATGCGCATCCTCCTTCGACCTGATCCGGGACTTCTGCGGTCTTTTTTTTGATTTATCCAGGCTGCCGCCCTCCATCGTCTGTGGTCTGGACGTTTCCATGAGATCGGGCAGGGAGCGTTTGTTTCTTTCACCGCTTCCATAGGCGGCCTTCCAGGCTGTCTCCAGGGTTTCCTCCGCCATCCCCAGGCGCCTGGCGATATAAAAAGCACAGCTTTCTCCCGCTTCTCCCAGTTCCAGCCGGTACAGCGGCTTCAGGCTTTCTTTATCAAAGGCCATTCTGGCATTGATCACGCCCTCTGTTCGTTCGCCGTATTCTTTTACCTCCGGATAATGGGTGGTTACCAGGAACAGGCAGCCCCGTTTTCTCAGTTCTTCCAAAACCGCCACCGCAATTCCCATGCCTTCCGCCGGATCAGTTCCGGATCCAAGCTCATCCAACAGCACCAGGCTTTCCCTGTCGGCTTTCTGGAGGATGCGTATAATATTTTTAATATGGGCGGAGAAGGTGGAGAGATTTTCCGAAATGCTCTGCCCGTCCCCGATATCGCAGAAAATATCCGCATTCATAGCCAAATCCGCTTCCTCACAGGGTATATGAAGTCCGCAGCAGGCCATGACGGAGAGCAGTCCCACCGTTTTCAGTGCCACTGTTTTTCCTCCGGTATTAGGTCCTGTAATTATGACGCCCTGGGTCTTTCCCCCAAACTCCACATTCAATGGCACCGGGTTTTCGCTGGTAAGAAGAGGGTGCCTTCCGTTCACAATACGGATAAAACGCCGGGTATTCAAAGAAGGTTGTCTGGCCTGCATATCCGCGCTCAGCTTACCCTTTGCAAAGATAAAATCCAGCTCCTCCATATATTCCAGATTTACGGAAACGGCATCCAGATTATCCCCTACCAGGGCCGACAGGGTATAGAGTATGATTTTTTCCTCGTTTTCCTCCGCCGTTTCAAGAAGGCCAAGCTCCTCGCGGAGCTTTGATACCGCGGTTGGCTCTATAAAAAAGGTGGCGCCTGTGGACGAAGCATCCACTACGGTTCCGGGGACCTGGCTTTTATATTCTTTTTTTACAGGCAATGTGAACCTGCCGTTTCTCATGGAAACAAAGCTTTCCGAAAAATACTTCCGGCTGCTGCGGAGCATGGTGTCCAGCTTCGTCCTGATCTGCCCCTCCGCCTGTTCCTTTTTCTGACGTATGCTGCGCAGTGTCTTACTGGCATAATCATCCACACGGCCGCCCCGGATACAGCGTTCGATCTCTTCCTGAAGCGCGCTTAAGTCCTGGAAGCCGGCGGCAAATCCGGCCATGCCGGGGGCAAGATCCCTGCATCGGCCCAGGTAACGGGTCAGCCGCAGGGAAAGTACGGCAAACTGCCTGACGCTCTCCAGCTGATCCGGGGTCAGCATCCTTCCCGCTTTTGCCTCCTGGGCGGCTTCCCTTACTCCTGCCGTATCCGAAAAGGGCGGGGTTCCCAGTGCATCCAGAACCTTCCTGGCCTCTGTCGTCTCCTGCAGGGAGGCCTCCGCCCTGGCCTGATCCAGGAAAGGCTCCATTTGTTCAAACCGCTGCGCGGCCTTTTCCGTCATTGCATTTTTTACCAGCATTTCCTTTATTCTGCGAAATTCCAGCATTTCATTCATATCGTTGTTTTCGTTCATAATATTGATTCTCCCCATTTTTCTTACAGTTCAGACGGCTGAACCGCCGCCTGTTTTTGTTTCTTTCAATTGTTTTTCAGATTTGTGGGAAGACAAAGCTGTATAGCGACGGCTGTTTCATTCATTCATATTCACCGGCGGCTCACTATACTTGAGAGACGCTAAACGGACGTAGTTCCTGAACCGGGACGTTTTTCTTTATTATCGCGGACGGCAAGTCATATGGGCGCGCCTTTCTGGCGGCAGCCAAAAGGACGGGATGTCCTGCAGCTATTGTGGGAAATCTGACTTTGCTGCAGTATTCTTATGACAATGCCTGCTTTACATTCTTTCAAATGCAAAATAATGCAAAAAAAGACATAACCCCGCAATCAGGATTATGCCTTCTATACTTTTAAAGTATGTGTCTACGCAACCTGTTCGGAACTCATCAGGGCAGACTCCCAGAGGGAACGACGCAAAAACCCCGTCTCTGCCTTAACACGCTATTCGCCTGTCTTCCTCACATTGGCTGCAATTAACATACATTTTCCTCTCTTTCTTTCTGTAACTGAAGCTTTACACATGTCCGAATGACACTGCCTCAGTCACTGCCCCTATAATAACAGGCGCCTTTGGCTTTGTCAAAGGGTTTCCCGTATTTTTTCTGCATATTTTTTTAATCTTGTTTCCTGAAAATATTGCAAATCAGGCAAGGCAGTGCCATGATTATATTATATAGGTGCTGCCGATAGACGGTTGCCCTTCAAATAAACAGTAAAAAATAACCGCTATTCCTTCCTGTTGCCGTAACGTACCACTGCCCCCTCTTCAAGGGCTTTTGTCGTATCTACTATAATTTCCGTATCCGCATCTATTGTTCCTTCTTCAATGGAGGCAAATTTATTGTTCTTGTCCAGTACATTTACGTTTACGCGGCTTGCGGCAAGTTCTTCTCCCAAAATTCCCTGCTGTTTTCTGAGTACAAAAACATAAGAAATGCCGTTATCAGTATAAACTGCCTTTGCCGGAATAGTCAGGGGATAGCTTTGTGACTGGGAGGAAGCCGTCATGGTTCCGCTCTGTCCTACCGCGCCTTCGCCGGGGGGCAGGTAAACTATGGCGTCATAGCTGCCCGGCGTGCTTTCGCTTTCCGCCAAATAGGCAACCTGTCCTTCCACGGTTCTGCCGCTGTTACCCAGCTTCAGGGAAACCGTATCATTGATATCCACATACTTCTTCTCCTCCCTGGTGAGCGTAGTCCGGAATTTAAAGCTTTCATCCAGATCGGCCAGAACCACGGAAGCGCCGTCCGGCACTCTTTCGCCGGAGGATATTTTGATTTTGGTTACGATGCCGTTATCCTCGCTGAATACCTGTCCGTCTGCTTTTTGGAGCTGCACATACTTCTGCAGGATTTCATTCCGGTAGGCAATCTCCATCTGGTTCATTTCCAGAGTCAGATCCGGATTCGCTGCAAGCGTTGAGTCCTCTACCTTCCGTTTTGCCTCAAGTATGGCGTCCAGCTTATCCCAAACGCTGTTTTCCTGATTCTGCTTTGCACTGTCTACGGAATCCTCCAGGCTTTTCTTTGTATTCTCCCAGTTTTCCCAGGCAGAATCTTCGCTTGCATAGTCCGGCTTGGTCTTTGTATCTACATTTCCCTTCGCCAGCTCCTCTTCTATGCTTTTAACTCTTCTTTCCGCGCTTTCTCTTCTGGCTTCAGCCGCCTTCAGCGCTTCCTCCAACCGCTCCCGTTCAGGATCTGCCGCAGGGCCCGAACCGCCGCCGGAACCGGAACCGTCGCCGGCTGATCCACCATCATCTGAACCACCAACCGAATCGCCGCCAGCTGAATCACTCCCAGCTGTTCCACTGCCGTCCGAACCGCCATCATTCCCGCTTACACTGCCGCCTGATGCCTGGCCTTCCCTGCTTTGCTCCGTATTTTCCCGGACCGCCTCCTGTCCACCGTCATGGCTGTCCGGGCTGCCGCCGGAGCTGCCGGATCCGCTGTTGTTATCCTCGCCCGAACTGTCAGATCCGCTGTCACCGTCTCCGCCGCCGGAATCACCGTGGGCGGCGATATAATCATCCAGTGCCTTCCGGGCCGCCTCTTCCTCCGCCTTAGCCGCTTCCAGCTCCGAATTTGCGCTTATCTGCTGCTTCTGTAAATCCTTCATCCGGCTGTCCCAGTCCTTATACTCCTCTTTTTTCTGGTTCCGTTCCTCATCCGGGGTCTGCCTGGGCTGGTTATTCAGATGGTCATCCAGCTTTTCTTCCGCCTTCGCCACAGCATCCCCCGCCTGCTCTATTTTCCTGTCCTCCTCCGTATCTGCAAGCGCATAATCCTCCAGGGAACGGTTCTGGGCCAGCCGCTCCTTCTGGGCATCAAGCTCCTTTTGCTGCCTTGCCTGCTCATTGCTCATCTCCAGCTTTTTGATCGCAAGCTCCTGTTCCGATATTTTTTCCTTCAAATCCTCCTGATCCACATCAAACAACAATGTATTCGCAGAAACGCTGTCTCCCAGGTTTACATAAATCTGATTGACCTTCAGACCGCTGACGGTATCCACAGCCACCTCCCGGTTGGCTGTTACCATACCTTCCGCCTCCACCATATGGCCGAGCGCCCTTTTTTCCGGCTTTTCCGTCTCCACCTGCGGCAGACTCGCTCCGTAAATCCCCTTTGATAACAGCGTGCATAAAAACATAATCACAAAAAATACACAGCCGGCATACAGGATTTTTTTCTTTTTCTTCAGAAATTCCATGACTTATCTCTCCTATTCCTTCAATCCGCTCATAGCAATCCCCTGTTCCAGATAATCCTGTCCCAGCAGAAACACAAAGACCGCAGGGATCAGCGTCACCACCGATGCGGCAAATGCAAAGCCCGCCTGCGTCAGCCCGATTTCGGGCAGATATAAGGACAGCGGCCACAATTCTTTACTCTTTAAAAAGGTAAGCGGCTGCTCAATCATATTCCAATACTCCAGAAAGCCCAGCACAAATGCGGAAAGGATTCCCGAGGAGCCCAGCGGAAGCCCTATCCTTACAAAAAGCCCAAGCTCTCCTGCGCCGTCTATCCTTCCGGCCTCCAGCAGCCCGGGATGAATGCTGCAGAACCCTCTGTAAATCAGAAACACAGGAAAAGTGGAAAAAATGGCAGGAAGTATGACGGCAGCCTGCGTATCCATAAGACGCAGCCGGTCCAGCACCAGATATGAGGACAGCATGGTCACCTGAAATGGCATCAGCATTAAAACAATATACAGGGTAAACAAAAGCCTGCGGAAAGGAAATCTGTAAACCGCAAAGGCCCATGCCGCCGGCACCGCTATCACCAGCTGGCCCGCCAGGATGATGAGCACCATTTTGATAGAATTCCAGAACAGGATAAAAAACTGGGGAGAATAAAAAAGCAGCCTCCGATACCATTCCAGTGTGGGAAACTCCGGCAGCACCGTCCAGTTAATAAAACCGCTTCCCCCGGAAAGCACTGCTTTAAACGCCTGTGTCAGCTCATATTCCCCGGTCATGGAGCCTGAAAGCAATAGCAGAACGGGAGAGCAGATAAACAGGCCGGTAAAAATAAGAACCCCCATTAATAATGCTCTTGCCGTCTGTCCGCATATCTTTCCGGCCAGGGTATATATATGCCCGCTTTTCTTCCTTCGATTTTGGATGCCAACACCCCTCATATGCCTTTCACTCTCCTTCGTCCCACAGCTTCTGCAGAAGCAGTATCGCCGCGAACAGTATAAAACCCAGGATAACTGCTGCCGCCGCCATCTTGTCAAAATCCAGATTTGTAAACCAGTTATTGAACAGATGCTGCAACAGATACATGCTTTCATCCGGATACGATCCTGCCACCAGATAAGCCTCCCGGAAGGCCTTGAAAGTATTCAGGAAGGAAAGCACGGTAATCGTATAAAGGACAGGTTTCAGATTGGGCATGATTATCCTGACAAAGCACGTGAATTCCCCGGCCCCGTCAACCCTGGCCGCTTCCCGTATCTGCGTGGAAATGGACAGGATTCCCGTAAGCCACAGCACTACTGTATACCCGAGATTTTTCCATATGTAGCTGAACACCAGCACCCAGAAAGCCGCGCCCGTCCCCATATAATCAATGTCAAACACAGGGGCGCTTTGCAGCACCCCTGCGCTGTATGCCGCTTCCCCCAGCCTGGTAAGAAACAGATTCAAAAACCCCTGCCTGTCAAAAATCAGCTTCCAAACCAGCACTACTGTGGCCGCCGGCACCGCCATGGGAAAGAGAAAGGCAGATTTCAGAAAATGTACCCGGGTAAAACGGCTGAGAAAACAGGCGATAATCAGGCCCAGCCCGATGAGCAGCGGCAGGCAGACAAGAACGAATTTTGCCGTATTTCCCGCCGCCAGCCAAAACGCCTTATTTTCAAATACCTGTTTATAATTGTCAATTCCTCTGAATTCCCCTGTCACCGCGGTCGTTAAGGAACGCCTGCAGACATCCGCAAAGGGGGCCAGCACAAACACGATGACCCCCAGAAAGCTTGGAAGCAGAAAATACAGACAGGCAATATTCTTGTTTCTTCTTTGTTTCCTCATTTTCCTATTCAGCCAGATACAGCTGTACCTTCTGCTTTATCTGCGCCACTCCTTCTTCCACACTCAGTTCGCCGTTCAGCACCTGTGTGCCTGCCGCCACAACGGCCTGTTCAATTCTGCTGTCAGGAAGATATGGCGTATCCAGGGAAGAAGCCAGATTCTTCAGGCTTTTTTGTTCCTCCTCATTGGGCCAGTACAAATCCAGCATGAGCACGCTTCCGTCCTCCTTTGCAATACCATAGGAGCCAAACGGAGTGTCCAGATCCATTTCCGTATAGAACATCCGATCAAAGCTGGCCTTATTTACCGGATACGGTTCCTCCTGTGAGGCCATTACCTCGTAGGATAAAAGCGTCTGTATAAAATCCTTCGCCATTTCCGGCCGGGCCGCTTTTGCGGATACTCCCATAATGGATTCCGCCTGGAAAACCTTTGAATTCTGGAAGGAAGGCGTAGTAAAGACGATTTCTTTTCTTACCCTGGGAATAGAAATTACATTGGTAAAGTCAAGGCTCACCTGCTGCGTATTCCCCAACCCGAACTGTTCCTGGGATCTTGTCAGGAAATTCATAATACTGAAGGAAATATCAAGCGCGGTTTCCGCGTAGCTTCCGCCTTCATCCCCTCTGCTTCTGTTGGATTCCAGGAAATCCTCCATATCACTTTCGGAGATACCGCTTATTTCCGCATCATAAATCCGTTTTGCCTGGGTTAAAAATTCCTGTACCGCCGCCTCTTCCAGTGTACCATCCTCCCTGCTCCATGAAGGCTCACAGGCCAGGGCCAGCATACGGAGTACAATATCAGGCTGATAAGCGGACAGAATGGAACCATCCGGGCTTTCCGCCCTGAGTTTTTCACAGGCATCCGCGAAGGATTGCAGATCCTGGATTCCCGCCAGGGTTTCCTGTTTTCCCACAAGAAGGGGGATCCGGAAACGGGTGGGAAGCACGTAAATTTTTCCATCTTTTTCAAATGCTCTTGTGATATTGTTAAAGAACTCTTCCTTTTCCTCTGCTGCCTTCAGAGTATCACTTAAGTCGGCCAGCATTCCCTTTGATAAGTAGGAATCCAGCGGAAGTCCGTCCAGACAAAGCACATCAGGCCCTTTTCCCGCCATGATTTCCGTATTCAGCGCTTTGACTGCATCCTCTGCGGTCAGCCCATTATCTCCGGACATGCCGATCTCATATCTTACATAAACATCATTGTGCTCCTTCTGATAAGCAGATACCGCCTGCTGGATGGTTCTGTCTTTCTTCAGGCTGTATACAAACAGCTCCTTATCCGGTACGGAAGGCACTGTTTCATCAAAAGCAAACCGGGAAACACCGCTTCCCAAAAGCATGAGGAATACAGGCCCCTCCTCTGCAAGCATACCGTATTTGGCTACGGAAGGATCTGCCAGGGAGCAAAGTCCGCCTTCCAGCAGCAGCTTTATGCCCTCTCCCTCCTTATAGCTGTAAATACCTTCGTCACAGCCCAGGTACAGGTTGTTTTCCTTATCTAATGCGGCAATGAACTTATAATTTCCGCTGGTATAAAAAATCGTATCCATACCATCGGTCATCTGTTTTTGCACAAAGCTGTCCAGCTCGTCCTCCTGTTCCAGGAGTTCTCCATTGACATAATCATAGCTGTAGGCCCTGGTAGTCGTAAATGCCGCCATCCGTGTTTCCGAAAAACAGGCCAGCTCCACGTCCCCTTCCGTGTCAAACAGCCTTGTTAACGCTCCGTCCTCCTGATTGATTTCATAAACGGCTCCGCCCTGGCTGGCAAACAGTCTGTTATCCGGTGTGTACCAGCAATTTGTGAGGATTTCATAATTGTCCAGATTAAAGGGGACCGGAAGATCCCGCATCTCTCCTTCCGGGGAAACTATCATATAGCGGTAATCCATTTTAAACAGATTGTCAGTTTCTGATGTCTGTTCCGTTTCCTCATCAGCCGATTCTTCGTAGCTGCTGTACATTAAAAACAACGTGCCGTCCTTTGCCATTGCAGCAGTCATATAGTAGGCGTTTCCCACCATTCCCATCCAGTCGTCGTATTTCCTTGTCCAGGTTCTGCCTTCGTCCTGGGAAATGCAGGGGCCGTTATTATAGTCAAATATCTGGAGACTGCCGTCCGTCAGACGGGTTATTCCGGCATTGCGCATCATATCCTCCGGCATCCCCACCGCTTCCTCCATATATCTCCCCATGGTTTTTCCGCTGCCGCCGGTTTCCGGCTCTTCCTCCGGTGTATTTCCCGCTCTTCCTCCGCAGCCTGTAAAAAGCATGCCCGCTGTCAAAAGCAGGGCAAGCGCTTTCATTCCCGGTTTTCTTTTCATAATAAATTATCCTTTCCTCAGGCCTTGCTGTCCTGTTTTTCTTTACCCTGATCTTAAAGGACAAATCTTGTTAAAATTCCGATAAAACTCTTACAATTTTCTTACAATCCAATTCCTTCGCCCAACCGTTTCCTGTTCGGCTTTTGCGGCGCGGTATTGCCAAATGTGGCATTTTGCTGTTTTACGGCGTATGCGGACTTTCCTGAAGGCTCTTGATTTTGCAGGATGTCTTTTTCAGGAAAAAAATAACGGAGGCACCTTTTTCCGGTGTCCTCCGCCATGTCTTTTTATTCTATTTCTTTCCGCCGTTCTTTTTGGCCGCGCTCCTTAACGTCTGCACAACCGCTATTGCCAGTCCGGTAAAAAGCAGATACTTTTTTACCTTTTCCAGCGCCTCCTCTCTGGTAGCCGGGATATGGCTGTATACAAAATCCCGAAAGGGATGCGACGGCCTGCTTCCCACCAGTTCCTTATAGGTCAGCAGCCTTGTCTCATAGTCCGCCGGATTTTCCTCATGGAATATCAGTTCCCTGACCGCCCGGCTGACCCCATCGCCATAATCATGAAAACCGCAGGAGGGCGTATAGCCCAAATCGATTCCACCCCAGTTTCCCACAAAGCTGTTTCTGTGATCATGACCGCAGTATACGGCAAAAATATCTCCTTTTTCACGAAGGCTTTCAAATTCCCTGGCATTGTTGTCAGGCGCGCTTACCGCCTCCCGGAAGCTGCCGCCATCGCATTTTTCCTCATCCAGAAGGTAATACTCGTTGGCATGGGTACGGTAGGTACGGATTGCGCCCCTGGTTTTCTTATCCACTCTGCGCAGGAGCCGGTAATACTCGGGCATGGGAATGTGCTGGAACACAATTCCCGGCACCAGGCCGCCATGAACCTGCGCGAAAGTATCCCTTGCCGCCTTGTACCAGTAGATCTGCTTGGGATGGAGGGTCTGACAGCCACCGCCGGCGGCGTCACCCTGGGAATCCAGCAGGTAAACGGCCATCACCGTCTTTGTCTCTTCAAAATTCTGTATCCCTATGGCAAAGGTGCCTTCCTCCGGCCCATGAAGTATCTCCTGTCCCCGGCTGTTCAGCCAGTCCACGCAGCCCGGAATTCTGCGATAAATTCCCATCTGTTCCTCGTTGCTCATTCCGCTCTGCCTGTCATGGTTCCCAAAGGTTACGGCAAAGGGGATGCCCCTGGACACAATCGGCTCCAGTATGCCCCGTATTGCTTTTTCTGTCTGCCCGGGCTTCTTTCTGAATGCACGGCTGTAACCCTTCAGCTGATCACCGGTGAGCACCACCAGATCCGGCCGGGCCGTATCAAGCGCTCTTCTGATAAGCGCCATGGTATCCTCCGACGCCTCAGGCAATTCCTGTATATCTGCAAACTGTAATATATGAAAAGTTCCATCTTCCCTGAACTTCATTTCATCAGCTCCTTTCTTTCCTTTTTCAACATGTTATGTAAACTTCCTCTCAGGAGGATGCCGCATTTTCCCATTTCTTCCACCCATCATATACGTATATATCCATATTTACAACAAAATACATAAAATCTTAAAGAAAGCTTCACTCAGATTTAACATAAGGAGGGGTGGCCCGGTTCGCCTTCCGGACTTTCGGGGTCCTGGCGCCGTTGGGGGGCTGCCGTTTTGTGCT